>OBXM01000899.1_pt1 | contig 23141 bp, 17 predicted proteins | sample 1538141 | NCBI WGS metagenome assembly OBXM01 (sample SAMEA2580153, study PRJEB22360) | human gut metagenome | biome: human gut; feature: human-associated habitat; material: faeces | place: Denmark | collected 2008/2010 | reverse complement strand
TTGGAATGCGTGCCCGGCCGGCTTCCGCCTTCATCCAGTCCGGAAGCGGGAATGAGACGATATTATAGTTTTCCACCTGCTCCCGCATCGGGATCAATCCGATTCCGAGATAGTCGGAGCGCTGGATCACGTTGTGGAGCAGGGCGCGGCTGTTGACATAGATGACCTGGGAGATCCTGTTCCAGTTGATGAGCTGCAGCGTCTTGTCATTGTAAACGCTCTCCGCGGCCCGGGTCTTTGTGCTCTCGCTTGGATAGAGGACGAAGTTGTACTGGTACAGCTTTTCCGGTGTCAGGTTATCCAGTTCCTTTAGAATCGGATGTCCTACCCGGCAGAAAAACTGTGTCGGGGACTGGAACAGCGGGCGCGCTTCCAGATGGCGGAAGGTGAGAATTTCCTGGATCTTGTCTGCTTTATGGGCCGGATACATGATAAATCCGATGTCGGCGCGGTTCGTGTAGACATCCTCGATGACTTCATTTCCGGTCATTTCCCGGTAGAAAAAACGGAACGGCGTGTCCGCAAGAGAGTTCACCATGCGGATAAAGGCATCGCTGGCGTGGGAACAGCTGCTGGAGGAGACCCGCAGGCGGTAAGCTTCCGAATGTTCCTTAAAGGTGGTCTTAAAATGTTTCGCGTGCTCGATGAGATCCCGGCTCATGTCGAGAAAGAGCCGTCCGGATTCCGTCGGGATAATTCCGTTTTTTCCGCGGGTAAAGATTGTGAGCCCGTACTCTTTTTCCGTCTCTCTGAGGACCTTGCTGAGATAGGGCTGGGTCACGAAGAGGCGCTTCGCGGCGGCGGAGATGGAACCGCAGTTTGAGATCTCGATGAGGTATTCCATGTTCTGAAGATTCATAGGGGATGGTCTCCTTTCTGAAATAAAAGCCAGTCGCCCTGTGGATGTAATCCGGGAACATGATCAAAAATATATAGTATCACGGATATATCACAGCCCGGATAAATACTGACTTATAACATTTCAGTTATAACGTGATGAAAACGGGAAATTTGTAAAACTCTGTAGAAATAGTATAATTAAGTGTATACCAATCAACCGGATATGTCAAACCAAACAGATATAGAAACTGGCGAGTGATCTGTAACTATTGCATTCCGGGCTATACATAAGGAGGAATCACTATGAGTACGCATCTGCAGTTAGCAAACAGTACGACGATGGCAATTCTCTGTGGAATCACCATCCTGATCGTTCTTCTCCAGCCGGTGATCTTTATGATCGTGGCATTCAAACGCGGAAAAGAACTGAACATGACAGACCAGGAAATGAAGGAAGCCGCACGAAGCAGCGCGATCTTCTCTATTATCCCGTCACTCCCGATCATCGTGAGTTACCTGCTCTTGGTTCCGTCCCTGGGCCGTTATTTCCCGTGGCTCCGCTTAAGCGTTGTAGGTTCCGCAGCATATGAGACCATGGTCGCGAATATGGCGGCAGAGGCGTTGGGCCTGGAATCCATTACCGTCCCGGACATCCCGGCTGATACTTTTGTGTTTATTTTGTTTGTTGTAACAATTGGAATTCTTGGCGGAAATATTTTCAACGTTTTCTTCTTAAAGGCGTACGATAAGAAAGTCGAGTCCATCAAGAACAGCAACGCGAAGCTCGTTCCGATCATCACGACAGCAATGTTCCTTGGTCTCTACGGAACCATGGCAGCTCCGCATTTCACAAACATCGCGAATATCCCGGCGGTAGCAGCGATCCTGGTTGCAGGTATCACATCGATCTTCGTAAACAAGTTTGCGGCGAACCATAAGAAGCTGAAAGAGTTCGCGTTCCCGCTCAGCATGATCGTTGGAATGCTTGGCGCATGTGTAGCGAATCTGTTTATCTAGGAGGAAAATGATATGAAAGAAAACAGCTTTTATAATAAGATCCACAGACTCGGAAGAATCACAGTTGTCTGTGCCCTGATCAGCTTCATGGCGGTTCCTTTCGGACTTGCCGCAGTAAATGGAATTTCCATGAATATTCCGGAAATTCTGAAAAATGCGATCCCGCTTCTACTGACATTCAGCATCAGCGGTATCTGTGAGAACCTGTCCTTCATGCCGATCATCGGAAGCGGCGCGCTCTACATGTCCTGCGTTACCGGTAATGTCAGCAATATGAAGGTCCCGGCGGCGGTCAACGCTATGGAAGTTGCAGGATACACAGCCGGAAGCGACCGCGCCGATGTCGTTGCGATCATCGCCGTTGCGGCATCCACATTCGTGACAACAGCCATTGTATTCCTGGGAATGCTGTTCTTAGCTCCGCTCTTTGAGCCGATCTACAACAACGCGTTCTTACAGCCGGCATTCCAGAACATGGTTCCGGCACTTATGGGTGCCCTGTTGTTCCCGTTCATCTTAAAGGCCCCGAAGCAGGCCATCGTTCCGATCGCACTTCCGATCATCGCGATCTTAGTGATCGGCCGCAAGGTGTTCTCCTCAAACCAGAGCTATATTATGGTCGGTGTGATTATTTTGTCGGTGATTTACTCCCTGGCACTTTATAAAAAGGGAAAGATCAGCGCGTAAAGGGAAAATAAGCGTCCTGGTCGGTGGAAAATATGAAAACGTGCGGCACAGGCATAATTTCCTGATAAATTTAAGAAAGGAAGATCCGGAAATTCGGACAAATAATATGGATAAAAAAGAATTTGTCTTAAAAGCAGTTTCAGATAAAAAAGCTCTGATCGTTGATGTCAGCGACAAAATTTTCGACTACGCAGAGGTCGGATTCCATGAATTCAAGACCGCGAAGCTCTACGAGGAAGTCCTGAAAAAAGAGGGATTCCAGGTGGAGATGGGAGTCGGCGGTATGCCGACGGCGTTCAAGGCTGTATACGGAAGCGGAAAGCCGGTGATCGGTTTCCTCGCCGAGTATGACGCCCTGCCGGAGCTGTCCCAGGAAGGCGGCTGCACGATGCGAAAGGAAGCCGCAGGGGACAACCCGGATGGACATGGATGCGGACATAACCTCCTCGGTGCGGGTGCTATGGCGGCAGCGCTTGCTGTAAAAGCTTATATCGAGGAGCACCCGGAAGCGGGAACTGTGATCCTTTTTGGTTGCCCGAGTGAGGAAAAGGGAGACGGAAAGGCAATCATGGCACGAGAAGGTGTATTTGACGGTGTGGATGCTGCTTTTACATGGCATCCGGGCGATAAGAATGCGATCTGGTCCGAGTCTACACTGGCGAATGTCAGCGTGTTCTTCAACTTTAAGGGTGTGACTTCCCACGCGGCAGCAGCCCCGGAACTTGGACGTTCCGCACTGGACGCTGCGGAGCTCATGAGCGTCGGAGTCAACTACCTGCGGGAGCACATTATCTCCGACGCGAGAGTCCACTACGCGTACCGTGATGTAGGAGGAATCGCCCCGAACGTTGTCCAGGGACACAGCAGAGTCCACTATTTTATCCGCGCACCAAAGTCGTGGCAGGTGAAGGAGATCTACAAGCGCGTCGTTGATGTGGCGGAAGGCGCCGCAAAGATGACGGGAACCGAGATGACATACGAGCTTTACGCCGGACTTTCCGACTATATCCCGAACCATGTCCTCTCAGAAGTTCTCCACGAGTCCATGGAGGAGATCGGTGCTCCGAAATACGACGAGGCGGACTTTGCCCTGGCGTCAAAATTCTTCCATGAGACCGCGACACCGGAGGAGATGGAGGCAAAGCGCGCGTCCTTAAGGAAGCTCTTCGGCGCGGACCACATGGAGGAGATTGAAGCCCACCCGCTCCACACATCCATCGCTCCGCTCGTCTGGAACGGAAAAGTTCAGGCCGGCTCCACCGACGTCGGTGACGCCAGTTATGTGATCCCGACCGCTATGTGTACAACTGCCACCGCAACTCTCGGCACCGCAGCTCACACCTGGCAGATGACCGCCCATGGAAATACGGAGATCGCACATAAGGCGATGCTGAATGTAGGCGAGGCGATGGCACTGGCTGCATTAAAGACCATGGAGAGCCCGGAGATCCTGAAAAAGGCACATGATGAGTGGATGGCGGAGACAAACGGCATCTACGAGTGCCCGATCCCGAAGGAGGTTGGGCCGAGGCTGGATGATTGAATTTCTGATTCCGTAACATAACATGAATGAAGATAAGAACCAGAGGGAGAATGAATCCTTCTGGTTCTTTTTTGCAGCAGGAAATATTTTTTCTGAATCACAGAGAATCGCGAAATCACCTTGGCATTTCCGCCTCCTGATGCTAAGATACATATAAAGCGAGCGTGGAAAAAGGAGCGGAGTCAGGGAGATGAAGAAACACAAGGTCTACTTACAGGAGCTGTCAGCAGAGTTTTCGGAGGCAGATTATTCAAAGTTTTATGAAGTTGTCATGCGGCGGATCGAGAACGGAGAGCTTGTTCCGATGAAAAGTGCAAAGAATAACGGGAGGAAGCCGGCACTGCCGCTATGCTTTTGGGAATACGAAAAAGAAGCGGATTATACGGAGCTTTATGAGGAACTGAAATATCGGTATCATCCCAGGATCAATACGTTCTATTACCGAGAACATCCGGAATGCTACGAGAGGGACAGGGAGAAGCTGCAGCTTTTGAGCGATTATCTAAAGGATCATTCGGAGCTTTTGTTGGTTCAGGAAACAATGAATGAGCGCAGCTTTGAGATTTTCCACAGGGAGAAGTATTTCCAGAGAGAGGGCGGTCTTGAGCTTTGTAAGAGAGTTGCGATCACTCCGGAAACGCTGGCTTTTTATGAAACATCAGAGCCGCTTTCTTATTATTCCTGTTCCAAGCAGACACCGCAGAATATTCTGATCATAGAAAATAAGGACACCTTTTTTGATATTCGGAGATATATGAATTCCGGAAATGACAGGATCATGGGAAGGGAGTTCGGTACAGTGATCTACGGAGCCGGAAAAGGAATCTGGAAGACCTTTGAGGATTATGTCAATGGTGCGGAACGATACTTCCTGGGAAAGAATGCATTGTTTTATTTCGGTGATCTTGATTTTGAGGGCATTCTGATCTTTGAACATTTCATCGAGCAGAAGCAGTACCGGGAGAGCGGAATCCATATTTTTAAAGAGGCGTATGAAAAGATGTTAGATAAGGCATGGCAGCTTGGGTTTTCCAGACTACCGGATATGAAGGAAAAGCAGAACGCCAACATCGGAACCAGCTTTTTGTCGGCATTTGATGCGGAACGGAGGCATCAGATCCGGGAGCTGCTTGATATGGGAAAATACATTCCACAGGAAATTTTAAATGAACATGATTGGTTATAAATGATGATCGATAAAGATTTTTTGAAAAATTTTGATCAGAGAATGAAGTGCGTCGGCCGATATTCGGTGCTTTGCAGCAACAGCTTTGATAAAAAGCTCTGGAAAGAATATGGGATCGAGACACGGGATGAGCAGATGAATATGCTGTTTACATTGCTCCTTTTCATTATGGAGTATTCTCTGCGGGAAGAAAACTGCACGATGGACGAGATCGCGTCATTTGTGGAGGAGGTCAGCTGCGGATATTACGGGCGGAAGTTAAATTTTGAGAGAAGCCAGGAATTTGCAAGGTTTATGGTGGAAGATATCCTTGGGAACAGCGGTTCTTCCATGTATTTTAAGGCCTTTGATTATGAAAAACGGACCTATCAGGACATCAATATCCGCTATATTGATAATAAGGTCGTGTATCTGGAGAATGGAGTCAGGAGAACCTCCTATTATCTGACGGACGAGGGATATAACATGCTGCTGGCAACAATGGAAATGGAAAATAATATGAAGCTTTCTGTTCACGAAATGCTTTTTAAAATGCATTTGGAAAAGGCAGATTATAACCGGGCTGTCGATGACATCAAAAATATTTTCGGTCAGCTGCGCAAACAGAGCCAGAAGATCGAGGAGGCAATGTTAGCCGTCCGGAGAAACGCTTTATCCTATTCCGTGGAAGAGTATGGAAAATTAGTGGAGGACAATATCAGCACCGTGGTGGAGACCAGGGAAAAGTTCCGGCTCCACCGCGATTTTATTGAAGAAAAAATTGAAGGATTCGAAGAAAAGCAGATGAATGCGGAAGAGTTCACGGAAAAAGAAAAAGCGAATCTGGGAAATCTCAGAACGATCGGACGGTATCTGACGCAGACGCTGGACGAGCATCAGCGAATTCTGGGACAGCACTTTGACCTGAAGAAACTGTACGATGAGGAGTTGGAAAATTATTCCAATATGACATTGGTGCAGCGGTTTCCGTTCCGGAGCGATGTCTATGACAAGATTTTGAAGGATGCGTCACTTCTGAAAAACGCGGATAAAATATTTGCGCCCCTGTTTAGCAGCCGGATAAATAAGATTTTCAACCCGGAAAAAATGATGGAATATCAGAAAAAGCTAAAGAAATCAGATGTGGAAGATGAGTCTATGGAACTGGATTTTGATGAGGAAAAATACAACCGGGAAAAGGAGCAGAGCAGGCAGGAACGGATGAAAAAATATGAGGGCTGCGTCAATGTGATCCTGGAACAGCTGGTAATCCATAAGGAAATGACACTGGAAACATTAAATATCAGCTGTAAAGAGGAAGAACGGGAACGGCTGCTTCCAACTGCGGAAATATTCAGGGAAGTCATCATCGAGTTCCTGACAGCCGGAACGATCGATATCGGGACGATTCAGAAAGAACAGACAGACTATCTCATGGATGCTTCAGAGGGCTTTGTACTGAATGAGATGCTTCTGGCTATTCTGGAAGACCGGAGATACCGGAAAATCGGGAAGATCCATATATTCCCAATGGAAGACGGGAAACATGTACATTTTAAAAACGTGATGGACGAAGCCGGGAACCGGAGAAATTTCAAATGTTCTAACGTGGGCTTTTGCTATGAGGAGAGATAAGAGATGGCATACGAAGCAGAGATGATCACATACAGCCAGAAAATATTTTACTACCTTTTGTGCCATGGAGCATTAAGCGATCTGGACGCGGGAGTCAATGATCTGTACCGTGCCTATGTGGAGCACGAGGAGGTCATGAATTTAGTGAAAAATCAGGCGGAGATTGCGGATTGTAAGATCGAGAGATACGGAACCACGATCTATCTGATGCCGGATATCGACAATAAATATCTTGGATTTACGAAGGCAGATCTGAAAAAAGAATTATGTAAACCCAATGCCACGGACCGAGATTACTATCTGGCTCAGTTTGTGATCCTGACGCTGCTTGCAGAATTCTATGACGGGCAGGGAAGCACCAGCAAATCCAGAGAATTCCTGAAACTCGGAGAGCTGCAGAATATCGTGTCAGAGCGGTTGAAGGCGGGACTCGCGCTTGAACAGGAGAGGGAGCAGGATGGAACGAATCTTTACACCGAGATGTACGAAACTGTTCTGGATTATAAGAGCATGAGTGAAGCTTATGAAGCGTTAAAGAGTGTGGAGGCAGGCAGCCGGTCAAAGTATACGAAGGAAGGATATGTGAGCATTATCTGTAATTTTTTGGACCGACAGGAGCTGATTATCTTTATCCCGGAAGATGAGATGATCAAGACCACAGCAAAACTCGACAACATTATGGAATACAAGATCCTGAACAAGGAAAATTACGCAAGGATCATGGAGACATTGGGGGAGACACATGAGTAAGATATCGCGGATCCGGATTTTAAACCTGAATTACAATAATAATACCATAAAGATCGACGACGAAACCTTTGATCTCGGTGGTCAGAATACGCTGATCTCCCTGCGCAACGGCGGTGGGAAAAGCGTACTGGTGCAGATGATCGTGAGTCTTTTTGTGAACCGGACATACCGGGATTTCGGAGATCGGCCGTTTAAGAGTTATTTTACGACGAACCGTCCGACGTTCCTCATGACGGAATGGATCCTTGACAATGGAATCGATCGTTTTCTGGCGGGGATGATGGTGCGGAAAAACCAGAAGGAAGATAATGACACGGAAGAGCTGGAAATGTACACATTTACCGGGAGCTATTCGAATGGCTGTAAATATGACCTTGACAATCTTCCAATCATTCGACAGGACGGAAATAAAAAGATCCTGAAGGGCTTCGGAGAATGCAAAAATCTTCTGGAAGAGATCAGCAGGAGTGAGCCGGGGAATTTCCGCCTGTATGATATGGCGAGCCAGTACGGGAGACGCCAGTATTTTTCCACACTCCGCCAGTATCAGATCAACAATAAAGAATGGGAGAGCATTATCCGGAAGGTAAACCAGAAGGAGTCCGGGCTTTCGGAGCTGTTCCAGAACGCAAAGGATGAAAAGGATCTGGTGGAAAACTGGTTTCTGCGTCCCATCGAGGATAAATTAAATCAGGAAAAGAATAAGATCGACGAGTTCCGGAAGCTGGCATTCCAGTTTATTGAACAGTACCGGAGCAATCAGTCGAAGATCCGCCGCAAGGGGATCATTGAACAGTATTTTGAGGACACGAAACCGCTGAAAAATATGATTGATGATTATGCGCAGAAAGACCGGGACGCTGTGAACCTAAGAACAGAGATAATCCTCTATGCGAAATCGCTCCGGAAAGAACTGGATCGGCTGCAGACAGAGATCTCTGCCGGTCAGGAGAAGTTCGAACAGATCGAGAGAGAGCAGAGACAGATCGTTTATGAACAGCTCTCCTACCAGATCTATCTCAGTGAGGACCAGAAAACAGAGATCCTTTCACAGAGAGCGCAGCAGGAGATCGAGATCACAAGACTCACGTCTCTGAAGAATCATCTCTTACGAAAGATCGATACGTATGATCTTCATAAGATCTATCTGGAATTAAAGGACTTTGAACGCCAGAAGGCGGAGGTGGACGCGAAACTTCAGGTACTTTTACAGAAAACGGAAGAATCGAAGGATGAGATCGAGAAGATCGGATGCCGCTTATATGCGCTGTATTCGGAAAATGCCAAAAAGCTGAAGGATCAGAGACAGTCGGAGGAGGAAACACTTGCGGAAACGGAAAGAGCCCGGGAAAATGCACAACGGGAGCGGGACGAGAAGGAGCGGGAGATCCGGAAATTAAGCGGAGATATTGGAGCGAAAGAGAGCAGAGTCAGGAGCTATGATGAGGTGGAAGACTCCTTTAACAGGGAGTTTGGCGCCGACCTCAGGAGAAATCTCCTTGGGCTTTATGAAGATGGAGCGCTGGAGATTTTCCGGAAGGAGATCGATGCGGGACTGCAGGAGAAGAAAAATAAGTCGGTGAAATACGCCCGGAAACTTATGGAACAGGAACAGACCCGGAAAAAGCTTTCGCAGGAAGCTTCGGACGGAACTGTGACGTTAAATGACATTGCCCATAAGTTCGACCATGTTTCTGAGAAACTTGCAGATCTGGAAAGACAAAAAACGGAACGTCTGCGGATCATGAAATATGCCAATGTGGACGAAGAACATCTTGACAGAAGAGATCTGATCCTGGATCAGCTTGACGGAAAGATCAGGGAATTAGATGTCGCGAGAAGCAGACTGATTCGGAAAAAGGGGGATCAGGAAAAACATTTCAGACAGTTAAAAGAGGGAAAGATCACGGAGCTTCCGGAAAACATCAGGACTTATATGGAGCAGAACGGGATCGACCTTGTATACGGAATGGAATGGCTCTCAAAAAATGGCAGGACAGCCGAAGAAAATGCCGAACTTGTGAAGAAGAATCCGTTTATTCCCTACTCGATCCTGATGGAACGGTCGTTCCTTGAGCGATTTCAAAAGAACGGGGAGGAATTATATACAAGCTTCCCGATTCCGATCATTGTGAAGGAAGAGCTGGAACAGGAGCAGGAACATGTAGATTCCAGATTTGCGGCTTATGGGAATGTACATTTTTATGTCATGTTCAACACACATCTTCTTGACCGGGAGGAGCTGGAAAAGATTCTGGGGAAGATCCGCCGGGAGATCGAAGATCTGAAAAAGGCGGTGGAGGACAAGGACGCCGATCTTGAGACCTACAGAAGCTACCGGAGTGTGGTTGAAAATCAGACGTTCAGCACGGCTCTCTGTCAGCAGACAGAAAAAGAGATCAATCGTCTGAAGGATGAGAGGACAGCCGTAAAAGGACGTCTGGAAGAGATCTATCGGGAGCAGAGCAGGCTGGAAGAGGAGAAAAAAGAGATCGAAACGCTTGCGGATACGGTAAAGGAACAGATCGATGGCTTAAAGAGAATGGACGTACAGTTTGAGATCCTCCTCAAAAAATATGATCAGTATGAGACGGACCGGACAAGTCTGGAACGTCTGAAAAAGGAGAATCGTGAACTTACGGAGAAGCAGACAGCGCTTTCCGTGCGTCTGGGTGAACTCCGGGAACAGGAGATGGGACTTAGGGCACTGGTGAAGGAATTTGCGGAGAAGATCGACCGCGAGGAGAAGAAACAGGCGGAATTTGAAGAGATCGCGAGAACAGCGGAGAACAGGGATCTGTCTTCTTTGACGCAGATGACCTCGGAAGAGCTGGAAGCGAGATACTATGCGCTGACGAAGGTGATATCGGACAGTGTGGAAGAGCTTCGAAAGTCACAGACGGACTGGATCGGAAGAATCAGCGGGAAGAGGACAGAGCTCAAAAAGAAAAATGAGGACAGTCAGATCCCGGAGAAAGAATACCAGAGTCTCGTGTGTACGGAAGAACAGTATGACGCATGGAAGCGGCAGAAAAAGCAGACGGAGAGGGAACTTAATAAAGCGAACGAAGAAAATACTGCTCTTGGAAGAAAAGAAGGCGCGCTGACAACAACGATCACGCTCTATATGAAGAATCTGAAAAAGGAAACCGGATATGAGCAGCCGGCAGAGAGAAAGACGATCACAGATACGGAATTCGAAAAACGTCTGAATCTCAAGGAATATGAGCTTGCGGCACATCAGAAGAAATTGAGTCAGCTTCGGGAGAGAAATATACAGATAGCTTCGCAGGAGGCAGGCGTGGAGGAATATGTGGATGAGCCGATTCCTGCAGAGTTGATTTCTGGAGATGGTCTGAGTTCTGCAGATGAACGGATGTCTGTGGAGAGTTCGATCGCGTCAGATAGTCTGATTCCAGAGAGTGGGGCTGACGCGCATTCGGAAACCGGAGAGAATAAAATTCTTTTGTCCATTCAGGAGCGGGTCCCGGATGTGCGGAATGAGGAAATGGATGTCATAAAAGGATACCAGAAGGAGATCCGCAGGAAGATCACGGAGAGTTCCAAGGCACTGGACCGGTGCAGGGGTGACGTGTCTGAGCTGATCCGCGTGATCGCGTCCGGAAAAACGTATGCGGATGATTACTTTAAAAAGACTTTCGACAGCCTGCTCTCCCAGACAGCCAGCCCGCGGAATCTGTTCAGGCAGTTTGAAATGAACCGGCAGGCGTATGAAAATCAGCTGGAAAAACTGAAGATCGATCTCGCTCATATCGATGACGAACAGAAAAATCTGGAAATGATGTTTCTGGAATACGTTGAGCAGATCAATGCGAATATCGGCATGATCGATAAGAACTCTACGATCTCTGTGAGAGGAAGAAGTCTGAAAATGCTTCGGATCCAGGTGCCTGACTGGGAGACGGAGAAAGAGCACTTCCGGCTGAAGCTGCATGACTATTTTGAAAATATCGTGAAGCTTGGAATCGAGACGATCGAAAAAAATGGAAACCTGACAGAGTTTCTGGGAAGAGTGATCACCACCAGAAAGCTGTACGATGATGTTGCAGGAATCCAGAACGTGAAGATCCGGCTGTACAAGATCGAGGCGGAGCGCGAAGTGCCGATCTCCTGGTCCGAGGTATCCGCCAACTCCGGCGGCGAAGGATTTTTGTCTGCCTTTGTTATATTGACCTGCCTTTTAAGCTACATGCGGCGCGATGAGACGGATCTCTTTACCTCCGGTGAGGAAGGGAAAGTCCTGATCATGGACAACCCGTTTGCCCAGACAAATGCGGAGCATCTCTTAAAACCCCTGATCGAGATGGCAAAAAAGACAAACACGCAGCTGATCTGTCTTTCCGGCTTAGGCGGCGATTCCATTTACAACCGGTTTGACAATATCTACGTATTAAAGCTTGTCGAATCCAGTATTCGGAATGGGGTACAGAGAGTGGATGTGACCCATATGAAGGGTGAGGAGACGAAACGGATGGTATTGTCGGAGTTTAAGATGGAGCAGATGAGTTTGTTTGAGATGATGGAGGAGTAATAGCCAGGGCATATTTCCAGGACAGAAAAGGAGTAAGAATGTTTTGAACATACAGATTTTTGGCACAAAAAAGTGCAATGATACAAAGAAGGCGGAGCGTTTTTTTAAAGAGCGCGGTATCAAATACCAGTTTATTGACATGAAAGAGAAGGGAATGAGCAAAGGCGAGTTTCGTTCAGTGTAACTAAAAATGTATAAACATTATAATAATATACAATATATATTGTGTTTATAAAGAATAATAGAATAAAGTTGATATTATAAGAAATAGACGGTATAATAAAAATATATTTTATATATCGTCTTTTTTTATGGAGATAGATACTTATGAACAACGTTATTCAATTCCCTAATAGTGATGTAAAAGAATATAGACAGAAGTGTTGTTTCAGGAATAGAGCTGTGCAGGTAGAAGGAGAAGATGGAGAACTTCAAAAGTATCCTTGTATCGTGTTGTATGAAGAAGAAACAGATATTCCTATCCTATACACAGGACTGGAGAGATACCTTTGCCATCTGGTTAAGAGCGAGTTGTTAAATGGAAAGACGTTATCAGCTAAGGCATATGCTATTTGTCACTTCCTAAATTACATACTTAAAGAGACAAATATCAATTCGTTACATGAATGTACCCTTGAAACTGTAAGAGGTTTTCTTAAATCAATGAAGACTCAGGAAGATGGAACGGAATACAACAAAGGGACATGGCTTCGTTACAGAGATTATGTTATGGATTTCCTGCTTATGTATTACACACACAACAGGGATACACTTCCATTTCAGTATGTAGGTGAGGAATTGAAGTCACTAACTATTGTAAAGGATGAGAAATATCACAAGAAAGCTGCAATCGTACATAATGCATCGCTTCATATTTCAGCTCCTAAGACTACACATAAAAAGAATCGTATTCTTGTAGACGGATATTTAGACTTGTTCCTTTACGAAGCAAAGAAGTATGAACCAGATATAGCACTAGGTATTGCTCTTGGTGCCTATGCAGGGCTTCGTGAAGGCGAGGTAGTGAATGTTACCTGTGGTGGTTTACAGACGCTTAGAAAAGGATTTGGAATGGTATCTGGCATCGAAATAGACCTGACAGACAAAGCTCCTTATTTTAAGAATTGGAGCAAGAAAACAGACCCCGGCACGATTAAGAAAAATCGTACTCAGAAAGTTTATAACGATTTCATTTCAGATATCAGTGATTTGTATGAGTATCATATAACATTGATGGAGTCAAGAGGATTTGATACCAGTAAGGATGCTCCTCTATTTGTAAACAGACAGGGCAATCCGATGACAGTGCAAACTTATTCAGATAGGGTGAAGAAGTTGTTTTACGAGAGATTTCTCCCACATTTAAAGAGGACTTGTGAATTACAAGGAACATATGTAGACAACGCAGCATTTATTGAAGCCTACGAGATGGAATATCCGGGTGCGCATATGTTTAGACATTGGTTCACAATGTATCTGCTTACAAAAGCAAGACTTACAAGTGGTGAAATTATGAAGTGGCGTGGCGATTCTAGTCAGGAGTCTATGAATGATTACATTCACGAAAATGCAGATTTGATAGAGATTTTCAGGGAAAGCTCGTATATTTTCCAGTCCCAAATCTTGGATGATATATATTAATTTTTTTACCAAAAGATAATAAATTTAATCTCTCAATGAGAGGTAGCAGAAAGTTTACGCAATTAAAAATATATTTATATACTTTGGGGTAAAAAGAAAGGATTTTTGTCATGGATACCAACGAGAAAAAAGGCAACTTAATAACGATGTATAAAGCTGCTCAGTCTCTTGGTATCAAGGCAGAGGTTCTTCAGTATCAGATTGATGCAGGTAACATTGAATGCATAGACGGAATGGTGCATGAATCCGCCTGCGATACGATTGTCGAACAGCAGGCTACATATATCGGAATCAAAGCTTTTCTACAGAATCATGATAATGACAGGTTTGAGTCCAAATATGTTAGAAATCGTAATAAATACATAGATTTTCTTGAAGATAATGCATATTTCGGCATCGAGATCGTGGAGCCAGAGAATATACTGTTTGAGTTTCCTGAACGTGAAGATTTTTATATCACTAGGGAAGATGCCCAGTTGCTTGAATATAAAAGTGAGCAGTTTTTTAAGGATTTTGGTCTTACTGAAGAGGAAAAGGTTCGAAGGATTATTAATCATTCTAAAGGTCATGCGTTGACCTCAGAATATATCAAGAAATATCTTACATACATAGAGGATGAAGATAATATTTACACTCCATCGCTGACAGCATTCGTAAGAACTATATTTGATATGTCAGATATAAAGCAGCTTACAGATGAGGATATTGTTTCTGCCATCGAATATGCTGATGCAGTAAGAACAAAAAAAATGCTTATTGATTTCTTTAAATACGTTGCAAAGTATGAAACAGTAAAATATCACAACATAGAGCTTAAGAAAAAGGAAAGTGATTCAGAACCTGCATATCCTTACGAGGATTTTATAAGACTTGCTAAAATACTTTTTAATACAGATTACGATAAAGAACATAATCTTACACTCAAAGCTCTTGAAAACAGCAAATACATTGAAATGTGGATGTTCTTATCCTGTCATTACATATGCGGTTGGCGTTCTTCGGATATCTGCGACAGATGGGTTTATCCAGACCTTAAAAGTAATGATAACCCATTCAAGATAAATATAGATACATTAAAGGAAGATATTCTAAACGGCAATATTTCAGATGAAACCTATGACAAGGTTGCCCTTTATGCTATCAGACGAATCGAGATGGCATACAATGTGCCACAGAAGACTGGACTTGGAAAATTACGGTCCGAGATTGTACCAGAACTCAGAACGTTCTTTGGAAAATTGATTTTGATCGCTGAGTATCATCACGTAACATCAGGCGAAGGATATATGAATTCGCACCGCACAGCAATGTATCGTAGTTGGGTTATTTGTAGAGATTTCTTTGGAGATGATGTATTCGCTATTACTGGAAAACATTCATTTTCATCTCGAAGACTTAACAAATCCTATTTACAGGGATTAGAGCAGTTGGCACGAGATGATGGAAATACAACTCTCGTAGCTCATGTAGTAGCATCATTTGCTCGTAACCATTCAAATATTGATACAACAGCCATATATCTTAAAGATCACGGACTTACAGGAGAAAGTGCTGAAATCGTCTTATATATGATGATGCAGAGAGGTGTATTTAGTGTTTCTCTTTACAATGCACTGATTACAGCTTATCCTGAAGCGTTTGAGAAACTGTCATCTAAAGAACAGACAGCAATTATGGAAAAGATACCATTATCGGCATACGAACTGGAAACAGTAGGAACCGCTCTTATTGCTTCAGATAGAGTGGCAGAGGTGTTTAGGGAAGGCAAAACGGATGAGCCGAAAGAAATCTTAAAAGCCATGTTTGCTATAGCTCAAGGCAGAGGTAAAGGTAAAGATGCAGGTATTTACTGCAAAAAGAAAGCATTAGGATATGCCTGTGAAAATCCTACATATGAATCATGCTTGGCTAACCTTTGTCCATATCATGTATTTACAAGTGATGGCGTTCCTGCTCTTGTAAAGGTAATCAAAGAATATCAATTAAAGGAACTTACAACTGGTAATAAGAAATATGGAATAGCACTTAAAACAAAGATTATTCCTGCATTTCAAGACATTATAAATGCAATTATTAAAGAAATGTCTGAGGAAGATAAAGCCGGAACTAAGAAACTGATTGAGGAGGCTCTGAATGGATAATCTATTACGAAAAATTGAATCCGACGAAGTGGTTGTCTATACAGACCAAGTTTACAGTATAGATGTTCTAAATAAATGTCGTGAAATACATAAAAAACTCGTAGATGAAGGGAAAATTGAAGGTGATTTTGATTCCGATAAATGGATGGGATATTCAGGCGTAAAGAAGTTCGGAATGGATTTTGCTATGGATATTATTCTTTACAATAAACATATCGGGAAAGAGTTTGGTATCAGAGCAGAAACAATGAAAAATATGCTTCGCTGTTATGCTATTTACTGCAATGGAGTTTATGTTTATCGAACGATTGCACGAGAAAAGATAAACATTGTTAAAGACTTTCTGTTGAAATATAAGGATAAGGACTTCAAACTAACAATAACTGGTATTACTACGGTTGAGGATTTTCTTGGATTTATTGGTACACCAAATAGGCAGATAGAACAGATTGTTTCTAATATTAGACTTCTCAAAAATGATGAGAAAGCCCAAAGAGAATTATCTCCGATTATCAATTATCTCGTTATTGAAAATGAAATAAACCATATTTATAGAGAAGGCTGTGATGATGAAACATTTAAAAAATGGTTCCCGATTTACTTCTGGGTAAATATCACATTTATATTACCCCTCAGAGCCACGGAGATGCTTCTTACGCCTAAGAAATGTATTTACAGGGAAAATAGTAAGACATTCCTTAGAATACGTCGTACAAGGCTTAAAAAGGGAACAAGAACGGTCTATTACGATGTAAATAAGGATTACAAAGAATTTACATATGAAATTCCTGATACAGAAGTTGTCCGTAACATTGAAAAATATATGGAAATGACTGACTCGCAGGATAGGCGATTCCTTTTCGAATACAATGAATTGATGATTAATGATATGCTATCATTACAAGAATTTAACCACCTTGTTGCTGCGTTTGTTGAAGAAAACATTATCGGTAACAGCAGATACGACTTCGCCAAATATGCTACTGGTATCAAGGAATTTGAACCTGTCACAGCAGGTGATAGCAGACCGATTGCTATGGCAAATCTGTATTTTCAGAAGTCAGGCGAAGATATATGCCGTCAGCTTGCAGATCATATAAATATCAATACAAGCTCCGGTTATTACACAAATATATCTGAAACAATCTGGGCTTCCTCAGTGGTCCAGCTACAGAAGAAACTTGATTACGAATGGAGATGTTCCAAAGAACAGTATGAGCAAAGTGGCTCTATGGCAGTCGATACAGGAAAGTCTGTCTGCACATCTCATAAGAGAATGGTTGATGAAGAAAATCTTGATGATTGCATCGAACAGGGACATTTATCCGACTGTATGGGATGCAAATTCTACAGACCTGCAAAAGCCGAGTTGGAAGCCTTCATGAGCACTCAACAGAAAAAAGCTGATGATAGCGCAAAAAGAGTCATTGAATTTATGAATAATACAATGAGCATCAAAAATAAGGATTTAACCTTGGAAGAAGTGTTTTTATCAGTTCAGACGGATGTAACAAGATACCGTATGGGTTGCAATATAAGGGCAGAGGAGAAATTAAAGGAATGGCAAAGACTCAAAAATATTCAGAAGACCAATTGTTAGAAGCAGTCGTGAAGTTTTCAGAAATAGAAAAAAAGAAGATAAAGGCAACTGAATTAGCCAAATGGTGCAGAAACAATATAGATGGACTGGAAGAAGTTAGAGATTATCATTTTACCCGTACAATCAAAGAAAAGAATGAAAAGACAGGCAAAATGGTTGAACGTCCCAAACTTTGCACCCTAAAGATTGAAGAAATCAACAAGTCTCGTAGTCTTACAGTTAGCATCAATACAAATCTTCTTCTTCGTGCGTCGAATATTGATACTTTTATGGAGCAGTCTGATGTGGCAAAGAGAAAGATGATTGTCGAAACTAGAGAAACTGTGGACAAACTTCTTACTCGTAATGGTAATATCACACGAGAAAATGAAGTTTTAAGAGCTGAAAATAAATCTATGAAATCTGACATACTAATAATAACGGATAAAATAGATGCTCTGCAAAAAGCACAGGATAAGTTAATTAAGCAAGTATCATATTTAATGAAAGCAACTGATGAAGCTGCTCGAAAAGAAATGCTTGCTCGGATGGGAATTGAAGATGAATCAGTAGATTTGAATACATATACTGAAAGTTTACAACAGGAATTATCAAATATAGTAAACATTAATGATTCTATAAAAAAATACATATACAATACGGATTTAAAGAAGGAAGATGAAGGAATGAATCTTACTGATAGCATTATGAAGGGATTGAAATTTTAGTGAAAAATGTAACGTATGCAAATTGTTTAGCTACGAATAATGAAAAACTTTCACAGGAATGGCATTTATCAAAAAATAACGGATTAACACCATTGGATGTCACTATTCATTCTGGACGTAAAGTATGGTGGAAGTGCAATAAAGGCCATGAGTGGCAAGCTGTTATAGCAAAAAGAAGTAAGGGTTCGAATTGTCCATATTGCTCAGGAAGATACGCTATAAAAGGTGAGAATGATTTAGAAACAGTTTATCCTCAATTAGCAAATGAATGGCATCCTACTAAAAACAACCTCTTAAAGCCATATGATGTAACTAAAAGCTCAACCAAAATAGTATGGTGGAAGTGCAATGAAGGACACGAATGGAATGCGAGTGTGAACAATAGAAGTAAAGGTCAAGGGTGTCCATTTTGTTCGGGAAAACGAGTGATTAAAGGAATTAATGACCTAGAATCACTCATGTCAGATAAAATTGCAAAGGAATGGGATTATGATAAAAATGGTGACATTACGCCTTCGTCAGTGACTATTTTTTCGAATAAAAAAGTGTGGTGGAAATGTAATAAAGGTCATGAGTGGCAAGCTGAAATTTCACGTAGAACAAAAGGAAATAGCAATTGTCCGTATTGTTCTGGGCGAAAAGCTATTATAGGTCAAAATGATTTATTAACACTTAATCCTCCATTTATTAAAGAGTGGCATTACGAACGAAATGTAAATATAAGTCCAGATTCAGTTTCAGCTTACTCAAATAAAAAAATATGGTGGAAGTGTGAAAATGGTCATGAATGGCAAGCAACAATTGGTAAACGCAGCATTGGAAGAAATTGCCCATACTGTGCTGGAGAACGTCCAATAGTCGGAGAAAATGATTTAAAAACAATGTATCCTCTACTAGCAGAAGAATGGAATTATGATAAAAATCGAAATTTGTCGCCAGAGCACTTTAAGGGGAAAAGTGGAAAAAAGGTTTATTGGAAATGTAAGATATGTGGGTATGAATGGAGAGCATCTATAGTAAATAGAACTAATGGCAAGTCAAATTGTCCTAATTGTAAGTAAAAACCAACTATGCTCAAAAAGAGGAATATAATGGCTAGAATTAAAGATTATAAAGATAGTCTGGAATATAAAAATCCTGAGCTTGCACGACAATGGCATCCAACCAAAAACTTGTCTCTTTTGCCAAGTATGGTTGGACCGCATAGTAGTAAGAATATATGGTGGATATATCCATACTACGATCCGAATACGGGAAAACATTTTGAATTTGAATGGAAAGATACAGTTAATCATAGAACAGCGGGAAGAGGGTGTCCCTTTTTAACAGGAAGAAAAATTTGGGTTGGTTTTAATGATTTAATGACCACTAATCCTGATATATGCAGAGAATGGCACTATACCAAGAATGAAATAACTCCTTATGATGTATCAAAAGGCTCGACTCAAAAAGTATGGTGGATATATCCATACGACGATCCAAATACAGGAAAACATTTTGATTTTGAATGGGAAGAAAGCGTTGGAAATAGAGTCAGTCATAACTATAAATGTCCTTACCTGTCAGGGCAAAGCGTATGGACTGGCTATAACGATTTAGCGACAACGCATCCTGAGATTGCCCAATACTGGAATTATGATAAAAATGCTTTTACCCCACAAGATATATCTCACGGGTATAATAAAAAAGTATGGTGGAAATATCCGTATGATGATCCGAATACAGGAAAGCATTTTGAATTTGAATGGGAGGCACGAATCACAAATTTGGTACGTGGACATATATGCCCTTTTCTATCAAACTATTTGGTGTGGACGGGCTATAACGACTTGGCCACGACACATCCGCATCTGCTTAATGAGTGGGATTTTGAAAATAATAAATCCATATCTCCATATACTGTTTCTTTTGGATATTCTAAAAAGGTATGGTGGAAATATCCGTATGATGATCCAAATACAGGAGAGCATTTTGAGTTTAAATGGCAAGCTAAAATAATAAATAGAATAAAAGGACATACTTGTCCGTATCTATCTGGACAAGCTGTTTGGCAAGGTTATAATGATTTGGCAACAACACATCCACATATTGCAAAATATTGGAATTATAAAAAAAATAAATTAACTCCACATGATGTATCGTATGGATATACAAAAAAAGTATGGTGGATATATCCATATGATGATCCAAATACAGGAAAACATTTTGAATTTGAGTGGAATATAAGTATAAATTCTGTTACTTCAAAGTCTAATACTTTAATATGCCCCTTTTTATCAAATCAGCGAATTTGGAGAGGTTATAATGATTTCCCAACATTTTACCCTGAGTTATTAGAAGAATGGCATAATAATAAGAACAAATCTATAAATCCGTATAATTATTCTGCTAAATCAGATAAAAAGGTGTGGTGGAGATGTATGGTTTGCGGACACGAATGGAGAACTCAAATAAAAAATCGGACAATAGGAAGAGGTTGCCCAAATTATTTACAACATAATAAATCGACGATATAATATTTTTTTAATTTTTTGGTTCCCCTGTCTGCAGAGGTCAACGGCGGAATCGAAAATATGGTCAACTGGGATGGAAAAGATAAGGATACGCTTGCACTGATCAAGTATATCGCGGATGAGGATAAGTTAGAGAAGATTCTGGAAAATCCGTCCGTGATCAGGACGCCGGTTGTAAGAAACGGGAAACAGTCCACACTGGGGTATCAGCCGGAGGTGTGGAAGGAATGGAAGTAATAAGCGGCAGATAGGAGCAGGATGGGAGTGGCTTATCTGCTCATGCTCAGAACACAACTGAAATGAGATCATTTACTGGAAAAGAGGAAATTTTTATGAAACAGGAAACCATAGACAGAATCCGCAAATTCACCGATGACCGCGACTGGGAGCAGTTCCATTCTGCCGCGAACCTTGCGAAATCCATCGTCATCGAGGCAGCAGAACTCCTGGAGTGCTTCCAGTGGAACGATGAGGAGTATGACCTGCAGCATGTAAAAGAGGAGCTGGCGGATGTGATCGTATACTCCCAGAACCTTTTGGACAAGCTGGGACTTGACGCGGATGAGATCGTGAATATGAAGATGGGGATGAACGAGAGAAAGTATCCGGTGGAGAAGGCGAAGGGGAAGTCGGCGAAGTATGATTGCTTGTGAAAGAGTGTAGATATCGCCCAATGGACTGATTCTGAACAGAGGTTATCGCTGGGCATTTAGAATGAAAGAAGCACCAGAACCGGTGATATTGCCGGAAATGGTGCTTCAAGTCTATTTTGAGGTTCAGGCTTCCCTGTCGTTAAGATATTCTGCAAGACTGTAATACAGCTCTCCCTCTCTTCCGCGTGTCTGTTTTGCTGCCGTCATGGAATTTAAGATCGCTTCCTGTTCGGCTTCCGCCGCAGCGAGAAAAGCCCGGTTGATCACATGCTCCGGAATTGCTGATAACTGGAGAAGCTCCTCCTCGCGACCGGATGGGATCCGATTTGCGGTTGTAAAGCCGATCATGACTTCTCCGCTTCCATGTCCTGTATAACCGCCGGTTCGTGCGATGCCGACCCCTGTTCTTTTCAGAATCCGTTTGAGCTGACGGCTTGTCAATGGGAGATCGGTAGCCAGAATGCTCATGATCGAACCTTTGTCTTCTTCGGATGCAGCCATATCATTCTTTTCCTGCTTCCATTCCAGAATTTTTGGACCAACAGCTTCTCCGTTCAGCACAAAGTCTTCGGTTGCACCAAAGTTTGACTGAACCAGAACGCCGATGGTGTATTCCTTTTCACCAATACAGATCACGCGGGACGCAGATCCGATTCCGCCCTTCATGCCGTAGCAGATGGTACCGGCGCCGGCGCCGACATCCCCTTCTTCGAACTCCTCGGCAGCGACCGCAAAAGCCTGCCGCACTTCTTTTTCACCAACTGCACGTTTCTGGATCTGGTTGATCCGGCAGTCATTGCACTCGCCAACGACCGGATTGATGCTCATGGGTTCCAGCCCATCATTCTGGCACTGCTCGATCACGATACCGGCAAGTGCATCCCAAACCTTTCCGACATTTAACGTATTTGTAAGGGCGATCGGCGTTTCAAGGGTCCCAAGCTCTTCTACCTGTACCAGACCGGCACTTTTCCCAAATCCATTGTGGACATAGGCTGCCGCCGTATAGTGATTTGCAAATGCATTGTCCGGTCCAGGGATGATCACGGTCACACCGGTATGATTTTCTTCTGTGTTCACAGTACAGTGTCCTACCAGTACACCAGGTACATCCGTAATCGTATTTCTTTTTCCTGTTTTCACTCTTCCGGGTACGATTCCAAAGTCCCGAATCCGTTTTTTCTCCACGTTGATTTCCTCCTTGGATTTTGTCGGCTATTTCTAATGATTGTATCATAGTTTGTGAGAAATAAAAACAGGATGAGGGGAATTTTCACACCAATCGTATTTATAGGATATTTTATTTACCAACATCCAACGGTGAAATGTTGTCGATAAGCACTTTGCCATTTTTTATGTTAATAGGAAGGAAGAACTATTAAATACGGCAAAATAAAAGTTGAATATTTCATAATAAAATAGATTTATTGCCGATATTATGGTATACTTATAAAAATAGATTTGTGACTGGAAAAGTGATCGCATGAAGAATGTGAGGGAAACTATGCTTGAAAATAAATTAGGTATTACAGATTCTACAGAATTAGCAAGAATGGAAGAAAAAATCAGTAAGCAAAAAGCTCTTGAAATGTTTGAAAGTGGCTTTTTTGAGACATTAGAACCAGGGACTTATCAAAGTCTTGCGATGATTCATCAATATCTTTTTGATGAGATTTATGATTTTTCCGGTAAATTAC
>OBXM01000885.1_pt1 | contig 23435 bp, 34 predicted proteins | sample 1538141 | NCBI WGS metagenome assembly OBXM01 (sample SAMEA2580153, study PRJEB22360) | human gut metagenome | biome: human gut; feature: human-associated habitat; material: faeces | place: Denmark | collected 2008/2010 | reverse complement strand
ATCCGCCGGTAGAGGAGGAAAAGGAAGCCCGGAGGCAAAGGGAGGCCGAAGCAGAGAGAAAGGCGGAGGAAAAGCGGAAAGCGCAGGAGGACGAAGAAAAGGAGAAGGCCCGCCGGGCAGAGGTGCAGAGAGCCCAGAAAGACAAGGAACGCCAAGAGAGGAAAGCAACAGCCCAAAAGCAGGCAGTTGCACCGGTACAACCGGAAACCCAGGCAGCACCGGAGCCGAAAGAGGAGCCGAAAGAGGCGCCGAGGGAAGAACCAGCCCAGGAACCCCAGGAGACAGGTGCATTCCCGATGCCGGAGCCTCAGGAAGACACACAAAAAACCCCACAGGAAGCGGTGCAGATGGAACTGGAGGACTATCCGGGAGTCGCCCGGGAAAAATACATCCCCTGCCATGACGGAACCCAGGTCATAAAACCAATGGAAAGCCTGCGGGACGAAGGCTGCCGGCTGGCAGAGGAGGTTATGCAGTGGATGCGGACCGGAACCATGGAATATGCCCGGGAGACCCAAAGAAAAATTGTACGCCTGGGAGAAATCATAAAGGAGATGTTGCAGGATGAAGAGTGTGATTGAAACAGAGCCCGTCACCCAATGCTTTTTGTGCGACCGCTGAGGACCATTGGAAAAGCATCATATATTCGGCGGGGCAAACAGGAAGTGGTCAGAAAAGTATGGCCTGACCGTCCACCTGTGCAAAACCTGCCACACGGACAACAAGAAAGGGGTGCATGCGGATGCAAAAAAGGCGGAGAAGCTGCATAAAATCGGGCAGGCCGCATTTGAGCGGACACACACAAGACAGGAATTTTTTAATATATTTGGGCGCTATTATCTTGACGAAGAGGATGAGCAGGAGAAAAGCGTATCCGAGCCGGAAGAAGATGGATTCCGATTCCTCGCGGACGATGAACTGTGAGGAACTGATTGGAAGGACCATCCACTTCCGGGACCGGATACAGTGCTGGGAATGCGACGAGCCGGACCCATATGAGATATGCCCGGATATTGACAACCCGGACAACTGCCCGAAAAAGGACTACAAGGTTAAGGTTAAGAAAATATCCTTAAGCCGGGTAAGAGGGGAAACCATTTACACGATTAACGATGACTATGAATTCCCTGCCGGGGACTTTTGGAAGGTGGTAAGGATTGGAGAAGCAGGATGATACAGCAGAGGCTATGAAAACCGCTATGTCCATAGAGAGCATGCCGGCAGAGGCCGGACCGGCGGAATACATCGGAAAGGAACGGTCAGGGGACCGGACCTACCTGCTGTACAGAGACAAGCAGGGGATGTACTGGTATAAGACAGTCTTTAAGACCATGGCCGGCTACATATCAGAATATGAATACATTTTTGGGCCGAAGAAGAACAGGAGGAGAAGATGAACAGAGTCATATTGATGGGAAGGCTGACCAGGGATCCGGATATAAGGTATACCCAGGGAGAACGCTCCATGGCCATTGCAAGGTACACCCTTGCGGTGGACAGGAGGGGTCGCAGGAACCAGGACAGCGCTTCAGACCAGCAGACAGCCGATTTTATCAATTGTGTCGCGTTTGACCGGGCCGCCGAGTTTGCCGAGAAGTATTTCCGCCAGGGAATGCGGGTGCTTGTATCGGGCAGGATACAGACGGGAAGCTATGTGAACCAGGAGGGACGGAAGGTATACACGACGGAGGTCATCCTGGATGATCAGGAGTTCGCGGACAGCAAGGGAGCGTCGGGCAGAGGTCCGGAGCAGCGGCAGGTCCAGGGAACGGACATTGGGGACGGATTTATGAGCATTCCGGATGGCATAGAGGACGAAGGACTGCCATTCAGTTAGAGAAGGGGAAACAAATGACAGTGAGTGAGCATATACGGGAATCGGATGATGTAGGAATGTCTGTAGCTATTGCGTTCTGCATCATGGAGTATCTACAGCAGTCAGACATCATCAAGGCAATATCCATGGATGATAAAAAGGAAATGATATCTGGAATAGCTGATGATGTGATGGACTGGCTTGCAGAAGATTGGGAGTAACAAAATCGATAGCTGGCATATCGGCTATACGGTGCAAGGACGAACGAGGGACCTTGTAAAAAAATCTCTGGAGCAAAAACCAGATAGACAATAAAAAAGAGGGTGAGCTGATAACGCGCCGAGAAAGCAACGGGAGCGCCATGCCAAAGTTGGACGGTAGCCGGGGCCGTTGATTGGGCTAAAGCCAAAGCTGGGAGCCAGTACCGGCAATTATTCAAAATCGATGTTTTGGAAAGGAGAATCGAAGTGAAAAATATAGACCGCATACGAAGCATGAATGAAAGCGAATTGGCTGAACTTCTGCGCGAAGCGTCATTTGACTGCGCAAATCGATGCCCAGATTTTGATTGTGGATGCCTCAGGACGTGTACACATGGTGCAGGAATAGATATCATCCGGGAGTGGCTCGAAACAGAAATTGCCACTTGAAATTTAAGGTTTTGAGGTGAAAGAGATGGCAAAGAGAACTCCAGATAATTGTAAGTATATTAGGTGTTGCGGGGAGCCGGGACGGGACAGTAATGGTAAGTGTATGGGATTTAGCCGTGTCGGTGATGATGAGCCAATAGAGGCTTGCAAGCGGTGCGTATACTGCACAGCACATGAGGAGGAGTATTAGCATTTCCGGGAGGAGCCGGAGCATGAAAGAAAAGATAAACGATTATGAGATGTCCATCATGAAAACTACAAAGAAATCCGCAAAATGCTCTATATGTGGATATCGACGGCCAGAGATGTATCTTATTCATCGGCACGGCGACAGTTACTACATGTGCCGTGAGTGTGTAAGCTATTTCTTGGCGATAGCAGCGTTGATGGAGTAATTTAATATTTCCGGGAGAGCCGGAGGAAAGGGAGCCGAAATGGAAGAATTGAAGTCTTGTTCATTTTGTGGAAACATTAAAAAAATAGTGTGTGATGCAATCAATATGGTCTGGGCTGGCGCGATGATTGGCGGTGGAGTAGCGATTGGATTCTTTGCAGTGTGTGCATTATTGATTCATTAATTTCTCATTTAACGGAGGTATAAATTTTGGGTAGAAATATTTATCTAACCGACAAAGAACAAAAAGCATTAAGGGATGCATCATCTGAATGGTGCGATATCATGCAGTGTGGAGACTCAAAATCTTAAAATTTGGAGGTAATTTGAAATGTGCGCTTACTGCGAGCTGAAAGAAACAGGAACCTATGCGGGAAGTGATTTTTTGTGGGGCAGGGATTTAACAGGGGAGTATGCGGGAGAATTTAACATTGTGCAATCAAAGCATAATAAGAATCACTATCTAAAATACGCAGATGATGAATCAGAAAACACATCGGAGCCTATTCATTTTTGCCCTATGTGTGGGCGGAAATTAGATGACTAAATTTGGGTTTTCGAGAAAATAGAAGAAAGGGAAAATATGTTTGAAAAGAAGAATGAAAAAGGGAATACAAGCTGTGAAAATTGTATGCACTATGTTATTTGTGGACAGAAAGACCACATGAAAAGAGTATTAGAACAGGTAGATGCCTTGGAAATTGAGAAGAATAAGTATATAAAAATTACCGCTATATGTACTGAATTTAGGGAAATAGTTGCAATGCCCAGAGGCGGCTCCTCAGTGCGAAGATAATCCACAAAATTAATATTTAGCCGCCCACTGCTAAGTGTGGGAGAAAAGAGGAAGACATGATGAAATTAGCGGATACAGTAGAAGGAATGAATAGTGCAGATTACAAAAAGAGATTTATTGCAGAGTATCAGCAGTTAGTTATCAGATACAGAGGATTGGCCAATATGCTGAATAAATGGGACAGGGGAATAGAGCTTGGGTTTGTTCCAACCTGCCCACGAAGTACATATAACATGCAGATTTCTGCCATGACTGATTATATTGCAGTTCTTGAAGCCAGGGCAGTGATGGAGGGTATTGAGTTGGATGCAAGTGCAGCTTCTTGCGATTAAATCGATGTTTTCCAGGGGAACAGGAGGAATGATTATAGATGCTTGAATTTGAAAAATCAGACTGTAGCTGCATGATTTGTGGGAATAAGAACATGGAAAGCGGAATTGAGGAAATGAACATTATTCGCGATAGAGGTGATAGCCTTATTGCATTTTCCGCATGCCGCAAATGCAGAATCAGAATGGTATATGAATTAGATAGCCATAACAGAGAATGGGATAAAAATTAACATTTAGTAACTGCTAAACAAGGAAGGAGCAGCATGGAATTTATAGCGATTAACTTAGATGATTTCCACCGAAATCAAGACGGACCTAAAACAAATGCAGGTATGATTTTTATACAGGCAGAAAATATCTGGAAAGCACAAGGGCTTCTGGAACGTAATTATCCAGAAACGCCGTGGGCGGTGGTTTGCAAACAGGTTTTTGACGCAAACATTGTTTACAGAGCGGCACGCAAAGACAATTAACATTTAGGAGGAGAGAAGCTGTGAAGGTTGTAGATGTAAAAAAAGAACTGTTTGACAATAAAATACTTATCTTGGCATCAGATATAATATCACTCAGCCGTGATAATGCTAGTCTTGATGACAGGTACATAAACCTTATCAGGAGCAAGGCGCTTGCCATACTTACAAAGTGTGATGATTATTTGTTAAGAGATAATCCACAAAACTGACATTTGTGTGATTTTGAAAGGACAAAAAGAATGGCTAAAATAAAGCTTGAAATGGAACATGGCATTATGTATGAGTGTCCTAACTGTGCCGGAGAGGTTGAGATGGGACAGGACTATTGTCAAGATTGTGGAGAACCACTGGAATGGGTGGAGGATTTCTATGAGAAAGAAAGCAGACAGTAAGCAGGTCAAGGCCAACAAGGTCCTGCGGGCATCCGCCGTGGCGGCATCGGCTGAATCGGCAGTCCGGGAACCGCCGCCGGATACGTGGCCTGTCAGGATGCCGCCCTATGCTTATACCAGCCTGTGCCCGGACCCGGAACTGCGCAGGTTGCTGAAGGGGTGATATGGTACCATGAGACAGTGCTACATAGACAACGGGCGCCGCGGTTGTGATGGCCAGCGTAACAATAAGGGCAGGATACGGTACGGGTGCTGGGCGTGCCCGTGGCTGGACGCGGGAGGAGGTGATGCCGGTGGACAAGGAGGTGCTGATACAGTATTGCGAGATGAAAGAGGAGATAAAGGACATAAGGCGGCGTATTCAGAAGCTGGACAGGTTCTTGGAGGAGCCGCACCAGGTATCAGATACGGTGAAGGGAACAAGGCGGGACGGCACGATAGGAAGTATTAAGGTCACAGGATACCCCGTGCCAGAGCATTACCGGAAGCAGCGGCTGAGGGAGCGGTACAGGCAGCTTCTGGAACGTAAGGAGGCGGAGCTGCTGGAGCTGACCTGCCAGGTGGAGGAATATATCCAGAGCATACCGAAGAGTGAGGTGCGGACCATGTTCCGTCTGTATTACATAGACGGCCTTCCCTGGTGGAAGGTGGCGCAGGCCATGAACCGGATGTTCCCTAAACGGCGGGTGAAGTTTACGGAGGACAGCTGTTGGCAGCGAAATAAAAGATTTTTTAAGGAAAATTGAAAATGTCGGTTCATGTTGGGGTGAAAAGTGCTAATATGCTATCATGCGGAAGCCAGAGGGCGGAAGCATTCCCCTACAAACGAGCAGCTGTCTGGTGTCATACCCTGGTGGCTGACTCCCCCTACTGCATTGGTGTGTGGTCGGGTATTGTTTTTTCAGCCCTGTGCGTTTGCCGACGCATGGGACATAAAATGCAGTGTACTGGCGCATCGGGTATCCAGATACTGGATACCCGATGCAGGTACGCAATTTCAGGAACGTACCCCAGTGTCCTTCGGGCCTGGGGTCTTATATTAACAGCAGGGCATCCTTAGCGGGTGTCCTTTGCTTATGCTCCGACTATTGTCAGACAATTATACAAATTGGGTCCTTTTGGGACACAAAAATCCAATGCGGGTCGTCGAGCGCATAGGTTTGCTAGTTTTGGGAGAAAAAAATGGGGCATTTCGTTTCGCCAGACAGGAGGAAATAGATGGAAAAAATAGACATAGAGCAGGAAATCCAGGTATCCTCTGAGGATTTGGGGAAGCTGTTCGGCCTCACATCCAGACGGGTCCAGCAGCTGGCCAAGCAGGAGGTCCTTCCAGTGCTGCGGCAGAAGCCCTATGCGTTTAATCTGTATGAAAGTATAACGGCTTATACAAAGTACCTGGGCGAGCAGATTAAGGGAAGGGAATCCAGAAGCTCAAAAACAGCACAATCAAAGAGGCTGGAGGCAGATACGGACCTGAAGCGGGCCAAAGCAGACATGGCCGCCCTGCAGTTAGCGGAGCTGGAAGGGAGGATGCACAGCAGCGAGGATGTGGAGGCGGTCATGAATGACCTGGTCTTCGCCATCCGGTCCATGGTCATGGCGCTGCCCGGCCGGCTGGCCATGGATGTGGCAAGGGCGTCAACGGCCAATGAAGCGTCCGTGCTGATCCGGGCGGAGTGCTATAAGATCCTGAATGAATTATCGGAATACGGATATGATCCCGGGGTCTACCGGCGGCGGGTAAGATCCCGTAAGGGATGGGAAGAAAACAGTGACGCAGAAAGAGAAGAAACTTAATGCGGTCGTAAGCAAAGCCGTCCGGAACTTCAAGCCGCCGGAGGAGCTGACTGTAGCCGAATGGGCTGACAGGTACCGCCGCCTGTCCCCTGAGAACGCCGCCGAAGCCGGTCCATGGAGGACTTCCAGGACACCGTACCTGAGGAAACCGATGGAAGCGTTCACGGATCCGAAGGTGCAGAAGATCGTCATGGTGGCTGCTTCCCAGGTAGGAAAAAGTGAGATGGAGCTGAACATCATTGGATACATCATGGACCAGGATCCGGGATCCATCCTGTTTGTCCAGCCAACACTGGATGATGCCAAGAAATTTTCAAGGCTGCGTATTGCTCCTATGATCCGGGACAGCAAAGCCTTAAGAAAAAAGGTGAGTGATGTAAAGTCCAGGGATGCAGGAAACACAATCCTGCAGAAATCCTTCCCCGGAGGGATGCTCACAATCACAGGCTCCAACAGCGCTTCTGCCCTGGCATCCACACCTGCCCGGTATATCCTGGGTGACGAGCGCGACCGCTGGGCAGACAGTGCCGGCACCGAAGGCGATCCATGGGCATTGGCGGAAGCCAGGCAGGCAACGTTTTACAATGCCAAGGCGGTAGAGGTATCCACCCCGACCATCAAAGGGGCCTCCAACATAGAAACCAGTTACCAGCAGGGGACGCAGGAACGCTGGCGCCATCAGTGTCCAGAGTGTGGGGAATACGGCGAAATCCTATATGCCCGGATCAAGTTTGAACATACGGTAAAAAAGATACACGGGAAGAACGTGTATGATGTCAAAGAACCTATTGAATGGATCTGCCCCCACTGCGGCTGCCTGATACCGGAGGGCGTCATGCGCCGACAGCCGGCCAAATGGATTGCGGAAAACCCGGAAGCGTACGGGAAGGGCGTGCGTTCCTTCTGGCTGAATGCGTTTTCCTCCCCATGGACCCCCTGGAAGAAGATCGTATTGAAGTACCTGCAGGCCCAGGGTGACACGCAGCGGATGAAGGTTGTATGCAACACGCTCCTGGGTGAACTTTGGGAGGACCGGGGGGACATCCCGGACGAGGAAGCGATGCTTGACAGGAGGGAAGACTATGGGACCAACAAGGACGGGTCCCCGGTGGAAGTACCGGAGGGCGTGCTGGTGCTGACCTGCGGTGTCGATACGCAGGATAACCGCCTGGAGTATGAAGTGGTGGGACATGGATACCATGGGGAAACATGGGGGATCAAGAAGGGGTATATCATGGGGAAACCGGATACGGACGAGGTTTGGAACCAGCTGGATGATGTGATCGACCATATCTATTACTTCAAGGACAGCAGACGCGGGCTGCGGATTTCGTTTACCTGTATCGATTCGGGGGGCCATTACCCACAGGAAGTCTATAAGCGCTGCCGGATGCGGAGGGAAAAGCGGGTGTTCGCGGTCAAAGGGCGTGGCGGTGAGGGAATCCCCTTCATTACCCCGCCGTCCAAGGTGGCGCTGAAAGATAATAAAAAGATTACCTGCTGGCTGTATGTGCTTGGAGTAGACTCAGGTAAGGAAACGATCATGTCAAACCTGAAGGTGGAAACGCCGGGAGTAAAGTACTGCCATTTCCCGGAAGGGGAGGGCTACGGATATGATTCCTATTACTTCAACAGCCTGCTGTCAGAGAAGCTGGAGCTGACTAAAAGCAGGCGTGGGAAGCACTGGGCATGGGTGGTGCTCCCGGGGCATGAACGGAATGAGGCGCTGGACTGCCGCAACTATGCGATGGCGGCCCTGCGGATCCTGAACCCGGACATGCAGGCGGTGGAGCGTAGGTTAAAAGAAAAGCCGAAGCCGACACCGCCCCAAAAGGCGGCTGCCATGTACAGGGCGCAGAAGACGGCACCGGCAGAACAGATGTTTGATGACTGGTAAGGAGACAGGGAAATGAGATCAAGGATACGGATCCAGGAAGAACTGAAGGAAACAAGGGAGCGCCTGGCACTGTACATAAAACGCGAGCGGGACATGCTTGGCAGGGGCGTGCAGAGCTACGGGATTGGAACGCGTAACCTGAAACGGTATGACACCGACCTGGCGGACATACAGGCCATGATTGACAGGCTGGAAAATAAGATTGAGGAACTGGAAGCGGAGTTAAACGGCCAGTCGGCCCGTAAAGCGGTGGGCATTGTGATGAGGGACTGGTAAAGGTGAGGATGTTACATGAGGCACAAAGCATCGGGAGGTGAGGACGATCCGATACGATAAAGAGATGGGGATGTATCTGCCGGACGGCGTGCGCCCCCGGAACAAAGGATATGGGGAAGCGGGAGCCAGTTGGAAAAAGAGGGCGCTTAAGGGTTTTAACGCTCCCAGCGGTTCCCCGCGGGAAGACATTGATTACCATAACTTCACCCTGCGCCAAAGGGCCAGGATGCTGTACATGGCGGCCCCGATCGCAACGTCTGCTGTCAAGACGAACCGCACGAACGTGGTCGGGGTGGGCCTGAAATTAAAGAGCCGGATTGACCGTGAGGTGTTAGGCTTGGGGCCGGAGCAGGCGGAGGCGTGGCAGAAAAAGACGGAGCGCGAGTTTTCGCTTTGGGCGGAAAGTAAACAGGCGTGCGATGCGACCGGGCTCAATAACTTTTACGGGCTGCAGCAGCTGGTCCTTGTATCATGGCTGTTATCCGGGGACTGTATTGGAGTGGTCAAGCAGTATCCGACAAACTGGAGATATCCGTACGCGCTGCGTGTCCACCTGATTGAAGCGGACCGCATTGCGACCCCGTTGGAGTGCGGTTCCGGCATGTCAGTCCATTACACAACCGGAAGGAACAGGGATAACGGGAATGCCATCTATGACGGCGTGGAGGTAGACAAGGACGGGAATGTGGCGGCATACCATATCCGCAGCACCTACCCGTTTGAGGTCGGGAACACAGGCACCGTATGGACCAGGATACCGGCATATCAGGAGCATACAGGGCTGCCTAACGTAATCCATGTGATGGACAGTGAACGCCCGGACCAGTACCGGGGCGTGAGCTATCTGGCGCAGGTCATCGAACCGCTGCTCCAGTTACGCAGGTATACAGAGGCGGAACTGACAGCCGCGGTAATCCAGTCCTTCTTCACCGCCTTCATCAAGACGGACACAAGCAAGTCGGAGGTCCCATTCAACGAGACAGGGATGCGGGAGCCGGGAGAACAGAGGGACCCAAACGATTACCATATGGGGCCGGGAGAACTTAACGTGATGAACCCGGACGAGGACGTGACGTTTGCCGAGCCTACCCACCCGAACGGAAGCTTTGAAAAGTTCACGGCTGCGATAAGCACCCAGGTAGGGGCCGCGCTGGACCTCCCGGTCGAGCTGGCACTAAAGTCCTTTAGGAGCTCCTACAGCGCAAGCCGGGCTTCCCTGTTAGAGGGCTGGAAGGGATTCCGGATGCGCCGGCAGTGGCTGGCGGATGATTTCTGCCGCCCCCTGTATGAAGTGTGGATGAGTGAAGCGGTTGCCAGGGGGCGTATCTATGCACCCGGCTTTTTTAGCAATCCGGCCATCCGTGCGGCATACCTGGGCAGCGAGTGGATCGGGCCGTCACAGGGGCAGATTGACCCGGTGAAGGAAATCACGGCGGAAATCCTTGCGTGCGGCGAGGGATTCTCAACCCATGAGCAGAGCACCATCCGCCTGAATGGAGGGCAGTGGGACGCGAACGTGGAACGGCTGCAGCGCGAGGCGGAGAAACTGGGCGGCCGGGACCCGGACCCCCACCAGGATGACGGGAGCACGCCGGGCGCAGCACAGCACGGCAGCCTGCATGATCCCGGAAGTGCCCAGGGCCTCAATGCGGCAGCCATACGGAGCCTGGTAGTGGAGGAACAGATCAGGCAGTCCATCAAAGGAGGACAAGCGGATGAAACATAAGTTGACCATGGGGCCGGTTGCGGTCCCCAAAGCAGACACGGTCCCGAAATTCTGGAACATGGCCAGCATCAGCGATGAGGAAGGGGAAATCACCCTCTACGGGGACGTGATGAGCCGGCAGCCCATTGACTGGTGGACAGGGGAACCGGAGCCGGGGCTGTATATCACGCCGGAGGGATTCATGGAAGACCTGGCAGCGGTCAGGGATAAGGGACGCATCACGGTCAGGCTGAACAGCTGTGGCGGCGATCTGTACACCGGGATTGCAATCCACAACGCCTTAAAATCACTTCCTGGACAGGTAAACGTAGTCGTGGAGGGCATTGCGGCCAGCGCGGCCAGCGTGATCATGTGCGCCGGCGATACCGTGACGGTGTACCCCGGATCCCTAGTGATGATCCATGGCGTGAGCGTGTATCTGTGGGACCGCGTAAACATCCAGGACATGAAACAGCTGATGAAAAGCATGGATGCCAGCGAACGGGCGGTGGCGGAAATCTATAACGGCAAGACCGGGCTTGATACCGATGCCTTAAGGAACATGATGGCAAAGGAAACATGGATGACCGGACGCGAGGCGGTCGAGAAGGGCTTTGCGGATATCCTGAAGGAAGACGGAAGCGGCCCGGACATGAGCATGAGCGCAGACCGGAAGATCCTGTATGTGAACGGCATCGGGCACAGCATGGAAGGCCTGCATAACGTGCCAGGAACAATCCCGGTGCAGAAACAAAGACGTGCGAGACCGGCCGTAGGGCCGGCGGCAGATAAAAGACCGGCTAACAAGGCGACAGGATTAGAAGGAGGTAAAAACCATATGACACTAGAAGAACTGAAAGCCCAGGAGCCAGACCTGGTGGGCCGGATTGAGCAGGACGCAAGGAATGCGGCGCAGGCCCAGACCGCCGAGGCGGTAAACGCTGAGCGCGAGCGTCTTGCGGCAATCGATTCCATTGCGGCTTCCATCCCGGACCGGCAGATGGTGATGGATGCCAAGTATGGGGAAAAGCCCTGTACCGCGCAGGAACTCTGCTTTGCCGTTATGCAGAAGAGCGCAGCGCTGGGGCAGAAATTCCTGGAGAATTACGCAAAAGACGGACAGATGTCCAACACGGCCATGGTGGGAGCCGCACCGAACGGAGGCAACAGCATGACCAGGGAAGAGCAGGACGCAGCTGACATCCAGGCGGTTGTGAATGCTTATAATCAGAGCAAAGGAGGCACAAAGTAATGGGAAGACTTGACGAGACCCTGGAAAGCGTAGGTTATGACAACCTGATAGCAGGCGTATACCCACCGACCGAAGTGTTTAGCGTAAAGCTGAAAGCAGGACAGGGCGTGCTTGAGCGCGGGAGCCTGCTGGCGGTCGGAGCAAACGGGATGGAACTGATCAGCGCCACGACCACCGGAAAGGCCAATGCCGTACTGGCGGAACCTGTGGATACAGGGGAGCCGGTAGCGCAGGATGGGGAAGGCATCGGCACAGAGGAAGAGGGCGATGCAGGGACAGTGATGGCGGTTGCATACCGTACCGGACATTTCAATCCCAATGTCCTGATTGTTGCCGATGGATATGAAATCACAGCTGAAGACAAGGAAGCGCTGCGTATTGCAGGGATCCTGCTCTCTGACGCCGTGGAAAACTGATAAGGAGGACAAAGAGAATGGCTTTTAACTTTTATGACACACATACGCTGCTTATGTCCGTGAAGCAGCTGCCGCCGCTGCACACCTTCTTACTGGACCGGTACTTCCCGACCAATGCGGCCAGCGACATTTTTGCAACGGATGACGTGCTGGTGGAGTACAGGAAGGGCTCCAAGAAAGCCGCCCCGTTCGTGGCGCCCCGTAAAGGCGGGATCACGATCCTCAGGGACGGTTACACCATGAAGCGGTTCACCCCGTCCTACATTGCGCCGAAGCGTCCGCTGACCATTGACGACCTGAAAAAGCGCGGGTTTGGGGAAGCCCTTTATCCCAACCTGTCCCCTGAACAGCGCCAGGGCGTGATTATGATGGGCGACCTGGACGAGCTGAGGAACATGAACCTGCGCAGGAAGGAAGCCATGGCTGCCGAGGTGATCTTCACCAACGGCTGCATCATGGATGAGTACATAGATGACCTGCATAACTTCGAGGAGCGCGAGGTGCGCTACTATGACGGGGATGTCAATCATGCCACCTATACCCCGGCAGCGGACTGGGATACCAACGAAGCGTCCGGCAGGCAGATGTTGAATGACGTGGCCGCCATGATTTCCATGCTGACCTCCCGGGGCCTGCCGGCAACGGAAGTGCTTGTGTCCCCGGACGTGGCGGATGTGGTCCTGGCCAATGAATGGATCATGAAGCTGCTTGACAACCGCCGTTATGAGATGGGCGGGGTCAGCCCGGAACTGCTTCCATCCGGCGCATCCAAGATCTGCCGCCTGAACATTAAGGGCAGGATGATTGATTTCCTAAGTTACGAGGACACCTATACGGAAGTGGACGGAACCGTGAAGCCGTTCATCCCGGCAGGCATGATTGCCGTATGCGCCCCGAATGCAGGCCGTACTGTTTACGGCGCAATCACCCAGGTGGAGCAGGCAGACGGGGAGTTCCATACCTATGCGGCCGTGGACGTGCCGAAGTACTTAAGTGACGCTGCACATAACGTACGCGAGCTGATGCTGAGCAGCGCACCGTTATGCATGCCAAACAACGAAAACCCATTCATCACTGCCAAAGTGTTAAATGGATGATCCTGACGGAAGGAGGAATGCACGATGAGAAAGATCAGAGTAACCCAGGGAGGCTGCGGCATCTCATACACAGACGCGAACGGGAATGCGAGGTACGCGCTTAAGACAGCGGAGAGCGGCCCCTTTGATTGTGACGATGCCCAGGCCGAACGCTTGATCCGTCTGGGCGTTGCACAGGCAGTAGGGGAGACAGCGGAAAAAACAGGGGCAAAACCAATGGGCATCCTGTCAAAGAGGCAGCTGAATACAATGGGCATTGACCAGTTAAAGCAGATGGCTGCCGACATGGGGATTGACGGTCCTGACTGCAAAAAGAAAGGGGACTGGGTCAATGCAATCACGGCCCAGTCCGTCCAGCCGGGGGATGAGGAAGAAATGCCCGGTTCACCGGATGCATCGGAAATGATCGTATAAGGAGCGGATGGAAGATGGAAAGCAGCTTTAAGGAAATGCTGAAAGAGGATATCGTAAACGTATTCTTCAATCCGGAGGAGTTCGGGGAGATACATACCATCAACCGGAAGGAAATGTGTGTGATCATAGATGACAGCGAACAGGTGGAACGCGAAAAGAAGCGGGAAGACGGCAGGGAATGGAACCAGGGCGTATATGAGCGGAAAACCGTCCTTTATGCAATGGGGAAGGACTTCGGCCCCCTCCCGGCTGCCGGCAGAAGCCTCCTCCTGGACGGAGCCGTGTACCTGATCACAGCGGCGGAAGATGAGGGCGGGGTTTATGCAATCAGTCTGGAGGCGAACCGGCGATGAAGGAAATGTTTCTTATTGGTGTCAACACAGACGAGGTAAAGCAGAAATTGTCCAGGGCAGCCCCGGACCAGCAGATGAAACTCCTGAAAAAGGCCCTGAAGAAAACTGCGGAGCAGGCCAGGATACGCCTGGCGGAGCAGGCGCAGGATTCCTATACGGTAAAAAATGTGGGATTCAAAAAAGAAATGCGCATCAGGCAGCGGGGAGGGTTCTCTTCCCCGGCTGCCATAATTGAATCATCCGGCCAGCCGCTGGAGCTGATCCGGTATAAAACATCCTGGAGGAGACGGACCGCAAAAGTACAGGTCGTAAAGCCGGGCCGCTTAAAACCCCTGACCAACTCTTTTAAAAACAATGTTGCCAAAGAAGGATCAAAGAGACATCTTGCGATAGCTGAAAGAGTAGGGAAAGAGCGTCTGCCTATTAAGACAAAATTCAGCAGCTCCATTCCCGTCATGCTGGGAAGCTCCAAACATGTATACGGGATTGTGGAGCCGCATATAGGAAGCGACCTGCAGAAGAACCTGGAGCGTTTCATCGACCAGTCATTAGGAGGTTAAGGAGATGACCATCAATGAACTGCAGCGCATGCTGATTGAGGAGATCGAACATCTGACAGAGGACATGCAGCTGGTAAACAAAGAAGGGGAAGCGGCCCGCTTAAAGGGATATCCCCAGGCAATCCCCATCGCCCCGGCGTTTGAGGACGGGCTGTCCGGGGACGGCGCGCTGGTGATGGATGACGACATGCTGTTCCCGTACTTCATTGTCCGGGCGGAAACCATTGAGTACCGCAGGGAATCGAAAGGCATGGGCGAGGTGAACCAGGCGGGCCTGTTCATCGCATTCGCCATCTATGATGGCGACCCTGCCCTGAACGGATATTTCACCCTGACAGCGGTCATGGAGCGGGTGGCAAAGCGGTTCCAGTCCCATACGGTACTGGGGCCTTTCTTCTGTGACCGGAAGATGAACGCGGCATTCCAGGAAGATGATTCATACCCGTATTTTTACGGGGCCCTGGAAATGCAGTGGTATCTCCCGGACATCAGCATGGATCCGGGGATTGAGGAGTTTTTATGAGCAGGAAAAGCAGAGAAAGCAGAAAGACAGTTGTATATATCGGGCCAAGCATGGAAGGGATCATCGTGACGGGGACGGCGCTTTGCGGAGGTTATCCGCCCAAGGTGCAGGAGATGATCACGGCACAGCCGTTCCTTGCGGACCTGTTTGTGCCGGCGGGAAAGCTGGCGGAGTATAAGAAAGAGCTGCGCGATCCGGACAGCAGTCTGCATACGCTGTATGAGCGCGCAAGAAAAAGGAGGCAGACAAATGGCTTATAAACACGGAATTGAAGTGACGGAAAAGGCGACATCGTTCCCCAGTCCCCTGTCAACGCAGTATGCAGTGCAGGTGGTCTTCGGCACGGCCCCGGTCAACCAGGCGGCTGATCCGGCTGCGGCAGTCAACCGTCCCATCAAGGCGGCTGCCTTTGAGGAAGCCCAGGAAGCATTGGGATACAGCGAGGACTGGGAGAAGTATACGCTCTGCCAGAGCATGTATGCAAGCTTTAAACTGGCCCAGGTAAGCCCCGTCATCTTCATCAATGTGCTTGATCCCGCAAAGCATGTGAAGGATCTGGAAGAAACGGCATGCGCGGTCAAAAACCACCAGGCAACCCTGGAAATTGCCGGGGTCCTGTTGGAAGGACTGGCCGTCAAGGCACAGACCGGTGTCACGGTTACCGGGATGGCACTGACAGGCGAGGCGGAGGTAGGGGACATTGAGACAGCGGAACTGATCCCGGGAACGGACTACCTTGCCGGCTTTGATGGCCATGGACACCTGGTCCTTACCCTGCTTGGCGCAGGGGAGGCCTATGATGCGGGGGAACTGACCGTATCCGGCAGGGTATTGGCGCCTGAAATGGTGACCGGGGAGGACATCATCGGTGCCTATGACGTATCCACAGGTGCGGAGAGCGGCCTTGAGGTATTAAGGCAGGTGTATCCGCGTTACGGCCTTGTACCGGGATTCCTGCTGGCCCCCGGATGGACGGAAAACCCCAACGTTGGAGCGGCCCTGCAGGGCAAATGCGAAGACATCAGCGGTGCATTCAGAAGCATGTGCCTGCTTGACCTGGACACCGCAAGGGCATGCAAGTACACGGACTGTGAACAGGTAAAGGATGGGATGGGCTACAATGATGAACACGCAATTATCCTGTGGCCGCGCGTGACACTGGACGGGAAACAGTACGCCTACTCGGCTGTTTATGGGGCAATGGCCAGCTACCACACGGCGGCGAATGATGACGTACCTTACCTGTATCCGTCCAACAAGGAACTGAACGTGGACGGCGCCGTATTGGCGGACGGGACCGGGATCCTCTTAGACCAGGTACAGGCAGGGGTGTTAAATGGAGTCGGCGTGGTCACTGCATTCCATGACACAGATTGGAAGTCCTACGGAAACAATACCGGCTGCTATCCCGGCAATACGGACCCGAAAGACCGCTGGATCGGATGCAGGCGCATGTTTGACTATGTGGCCAACTACTTCACTGCGGAATACCGCAAGAGGCTGGACGGCAACATGAACCGGAGGACGATCGACGACATTGTGAACAGCTTCAACATCTGGGGCAATGCCCTGACGGCAGCCGGGATGTGCGCGGGCCTGTACGCAGAGTACCGCAGCGGGGAGAACACGCTGGAGGGCGTACTGGCCGGACACCTGAAGCTGCACATCTATCTTGCGCCGTTCACACCGGCAGAGTACGTCAACGCCGTCATGGAGTTTGATGTGTCCGCCCTGGAAGGCGCGCTGGAGTAAAGGAGGAAGACCATGTTCAAGACACACTTAATGAACCGTTTCAACGTTTACAAAAACGGGACCCAGCTGGTCGGGATTGCAGAGGAGTTTACCCTTCCGGAGATCACGAACCTGACGGACAGTCTGGAGGGGGCGGGAACCGGCGGCACCATGGATATCCCGGTGGTTGGCTTGATTGAAGATATGGAGATGGAAATCTCGTTCTCCTCCCTGTGCGAGGATATCTTTTCCGTCATGGATCCCACGGAGACTGCGGACATCACCTTAAACGGCGGACTTCAGGGACAGGATGCCGGAACAGGGGCAATCAAGTTCATGCCGGTCAGCATATCCGTGCGCGGCCTGATTAAGAAGTTTACCCCCGGAACCCTGAAAGCAGGGGCCAAGATGGGAAGCTCCGTCACCCTGGGGCTCACCTATTATAAGATCGTGCTGGACGGAAAAACCATGCTTGAAATCGACCGCTTTAACGGGGTCTATACGGTCAACGGCAATGATGTCTTAAAAGATGTCCGCGACATGTGCTAAAGGAGGACGGATTATGGCGGAAACAAAGACAGGGACAAAGACAGAAACAAAAGCGGCGCCGGAGCCAAGGAAGGATTACCTGGAGCTTGACCTGAAGGAACCGGTGGAGTACCAGGGGATGACAATCACGAAGCTGGACATGAGGAAGCTGAGGGAGATGAAGGGGCGCGACCTGAACGTGCTCTATAACCTGTACGGCTCCCTGGGAGGGACGGAGACGGTCCTGCAGGAGGGGACGCTGCTGTTTGCCCAGGTCGCGGCATCCAGGGCCTGCGGCCTTCCGGTGGAGGCGGTCATGGAGCTTAGCGCACGTGATTCCATCTACCTGAAATCCAGGGTATACCGTTTTTTTTACGGTACGGAATAGCAGGCGCGGAGGACATCACGCGCTTAAACCGTCTGTACATAGCCGCAGGACGCTACACGAAAGCGGGGCCGCAGTTTTTTTACGACCTCCCGCTCGAGGAGGCGCTGCGGTTCGTGCGTGATGCATCGCAGACAGCCAAGGAAGAAAGGCGGGAGGCCGAACGGTTAAGGAGGAGGCGTTAGGATGGCAGGAAAAAAGAATTACGAGCTTGAGATCATGATATCCGGCGGGACTGATTCGTCCCTCGCCGCCTCCATCAAAAAGGCCCGCAAGGAGATTGACAGCCTGGAGCGGAGCGCCCATCTATCCGCAAAAGGGATGGATGACGCGTTCGGCGGAATGAGCATCAAGGGCATTGACGCTTTGGGCGGAATGTCGGACAAGGTCTTCGGGGCAATGATCAAAGGCGGGGCCGCAGCGGCTGCCGGGCTTGCGGCCGGACTCACGGCGGCCACCAATGTAGGCATGGGCTTTGAAAGCCAGATGGGCACGGTACAGGCCATTTCCCAGGCATCGGAAGCGGATATGCGCAAGCTGACCGCCCTGGCGAAAGAGATGGGCGAAACCACCCAGTTCTCAGCGGAGGAAGCAGGAAAGGGCCTTGAATACATGGCAATGGCCGGATGGAAGACCCAGGACATGATTGGCGGCCTTCCGGGCATCATGTATCTGGCAGCCGCCTCCGGTGAGGACTTAGGAAGCGTGTCCGATATCGTAACGGATGCAATGACCGCCTTCGGGATGCAGGCGGATGAAGCAGGACATTTCGCAGATGTATTGGCGCAGGCCTCCGCGAGTTCCAACACCAATGTGGCTATGATGGGGGCAACCTTCCAGTATGTGGCCCCGGTTGCGGGAGCATATGGCTATACCATTGAAGATGTGGCGATTGCCACCGGCCTGATGGCTAATGCAGGTATTAAAGGTGAGAAGGCAGGAACGGCCATGCGTACCATGCTGACCAACCTGGCAAAGCCTACCAAGCAGATGCGGGGATACATGGAGGCGCTTGGCATCTCGTTGACAGACGGCGAAGGGAAGATGAAGGATTTCCGGGAGCTGACAACTGACCTGCGCAGCGCCTTTGCAGACCTGACCAAAGCCGAGAAAGCGGAGTATGCAGCCGGGATCGCAGGAAAGGAAGGAATGTCCGGCCTGCTCGCCATGGTCACGGCATCAGAAGATGATTTCAATGACCTGACGCAGGCCATTGACAATAGTGAAGGCGCAGCCCAGAAGATGTCGGAAGTGCGCCTGGACAACCTGACCGGAGATTTAACCCTGCTTGGAAGTGCGGCCCAAGGACTGGGGATTGAATCCTATGAAGGTTTTTCGGATGTCCTCAGGGGGCTCGCACAAGATGGGACCGAATGGATTACTACGTTCACGGGAGAATTGCGGGAGGATATGCCGACCATCCAAAGGAAGGTAAAGCAATTTGGAAGAGACTTCCGGGAAGGGGTTCAACCGGTTGTGGATTTCGGAGGCTGGTGCCTGGAGAATCCGGAAACCATAAAGGGGGTCCTTACAGGGATTGTGACAGCACTGGGGGCTTTCAAGGGCGTTCAGATAGCAAAGGACGGATTTGGGATGTTGTCCAGTCTGTCCACCATGATAAGCGCCTGGCCGGTTGCGGCATTCGGACTGGCAGCCGGTGCAATTGCCGGAATCGCAACCACGGTAAAGGAAACTAATAAGCGGTTAAAAAAAGAAGATTTGGCAAAACGGTTTGGGACGGTCAGCCTTTCCATGGAAGAACTGAATGAAGTCGCCCGGCTGATTGTTGATGATGGAAACATGGGCAAGGCGGCGGAAGCGATTGGCGAGCTGTCCAAGGTCAAAGAACTGTCCAAGGCATTTGAGGACTCAAGTAAAGACCTGGAACGCCTGAACTGGAAAATCGGGATGGGCCTTGAGCTGGATGAAGGGGATAAGGAAACCTATGCGGCAGCCATCGACCAGATGGTTCAAGGGGCAATCAGGATTGCAGAACAATCCCAATACACAGCCCAAATCAGTGTGCATGCGTTGTTTGGGACGGAAAGCGAGGAAGGAAATACCCTTCTGGAAGGCTTTAACGGGATGTATGCATCCATCAATGAAGAGGTACGGGCACTTGGAACCCAGCTGGGGGATGCATACCGCATTGCGATGGAGGATGGAATCATTAATGTGGATGAAGCCAAAACCATCCAGGGGCTGCAAAAGAAGCTTGCCGAAGTCACTCAGGAGGTATCCCAGGCCCAGTTTAACGCCAAACTGGACCGAATTGCCGGACAAAACTTAGGAAAAGAACTGGACCCTGAATCATTTAGAAATGTCCAGGCACAGATACAGGAAACGATTGAAGAACAGAAAGCGGCCCTGGGTCAGTCCTTGGAGTGGAGCCTTGCAAGCGTTGAAATGCAGGCCTCCAGGGAAAACAAGGGCAAGGGGTGGATTGACGAGCAAAAAGGGAATATATGGGACGCCTATAACTCCCAGACGATGGGGATGGATATGCGGGCGCTTACATTTTCAACGGAATCCATCATGGATGCGTACGCCGATACACTCGCAAAGGCAATACCGAATCTTCAAGACGGTTTGGACACGGCGTTACAGATTTCACAGGGGCAGCTTGAAGAAGGATATCCCGAATATGCGTTCAATCCAGACATCATCAAGAAAAATCTGGGATTAGACGAAATACCAAGGGTAGCACGGGATGGAATGAAGGACTTGTGGAAGGCCATGGAACCGGACTATGACCAGATGCAGGAGACGGTGCAAAGCTATACGGAAGCCGGCAAGGAGATACCGGAGGCCGTGTCAAAAGGCCTGATGGATGCCTCTATAATCGGCGCGATTGCAGGAGACAGGGAAGCCATCATGCAGCTGTTGGCCATAAAGGGGAGCCAAAGTCCGGAATATCAAGAAGTTATTAAAGCGGCGCAAGAAAAGGGAACCAAGGTCCCGGAAGAAATAGCCGCTTATATAGACAATAGTTCCGGAGCCGTGGATGAATCCGTGGAGCAACTGGGGCGGCTGACCAAGGAAGCGCTGGACCGGCAATTTGGAATGATGAGCGTGGATGGAAACCTGGATGTGAACCTGTCCGCGAACCTAAATATATATTCGCCGCACAAGAATGCAAACCAGTTGTTTTCTGAGGTGAATGAAAACACATCAAAAAGCAAGATTCCGGGGTATGCAGAAGGAGGCCTGATTGCATCCCCAACGCTCTCATGGTTTGCAGAGAAGAGCCCGGAAATGGCAATCCCTATTAATGATTCCGCCCACTCCCTTTCCTTGTGGCAGGAAACGGGCCGGATGCTGGGAGTTGACTATGACGGGATGACAAGAGACCTGACAGAGGGGACATCAAGGAACAGTACATTTGCGCCCGTATTCAACCCGGTGATCCAGATACAGGGAGGAGAGCATGCAGAGAGTCGGTTCTCAGCAGGAATGGATGAAGCGTATGAACGGTTTGTGGACTTTATGGAGCGGTTCCAGAAAGAGCAGTACCGGCCAGCGTTTTAGACAAAAGGAAAGAGGGCCCGGGCCCTCTTTCCTTACCCGATATGAAGCTGGGATTTTAATGCATCCTGCAGGACCTGGGAAAAGTTGATGCCATGTTCCAGGGCGGCGGCGTTCAACCAGGCAGGTAATGTCACGGTGCGGTTGACTGAACGGTTGATATTGGCCTGACGGATGGATGGCATATAGACATCAACCAACACAGCACGTTCATTTGGTTGTGCTTTTACTTGGGATAAAGGAGTAGGAGCGGGGATATCCTCCCCGTCCTCTTCCAAACCATAAAGGACGCAGCCTAAAAGCTCCCTTGCGGACAGGAATGCATCATCATCATTCACACCGCTGGTAGCACATTTCAGGTCGGGAAAATCAACAGCAATTTCCTGGCCGGATTCATAAGTGAAAACGGCAGGATAGAAATAACGGTCTGCTTTTTTCATGAAATAGCCTCCTTGATTGAATTAGACGGGAGGGAGCCGGGGCTACCGGAATGTCAGCCCCGATTGCTCCTCAATGCGCTTTAGTGTTGGCAGTGGGATGTCCTTGTCAGGATGTTTAACTGTGGTACGTCCCTTCTTGGTTGGATGTTTGTATTGGTGGTGGCTTCCCACTACATTTACCTCATACCAGCCATCTGCTTTTAGCGCCTTGATGATTTCCCGTGATGAGTAACTTTTCATCTGTATGTCCTCCTGACAATGCAATAATAACACATATAAAAGTATTTGTCAATAGGAAGAACAAATGTTTTTATATGTGTGAAATAGACCAACATGTGAAGGAGCGAGAGAACCATGGCAGGAACCTATAAAACCATCCAGGGAGACACCTGGGATATGATTGCGAAAAAGGTGTATGGGGCGGAGAGGCATCTGGACTACCTGATGGCCAACAACTTCCCCCTGTTAGACTATTTTATCTTTCCCGCCGGCATAACGGTTAATGCGCCTGACCTGCCGGTATCCAGCGTGGATGACCTGCCGGCGTGGAGACAGTAAGGAGGCAGACATGACAGCAGTACGCAGGAAATCCATGAGCATTGTTTACAACGGCGTGGAAGCATGGGCTGACCTTTCGCCCCACCTGGAAAAGTTCACATACACGGACAGCGTGGATAAGTCGGACACGATTGCCATATCACTGTCGGACAGGGACCTCAAGTGGGTAAATTCATGGATCCCACAGAAGGGTGACGTGGTCCTGCCCTCCATCATCCTGGAAAACTGGAACCACGAAGGGGAGAAGATGGCATTTGCCTGCGGTTCATTCACCGTGGACGATTTTTCATTCAGCTCCCCGCCCCTGGCCGGAAGCATCAACGGCGTATCCGCCCCGGTAAACTCCAGTTTCAAGGAGACGGAAAGGACCCGGACATGGGAAGCCGCCACGATACAGGTGATTGCTGCGGAGCTGGCCGGGAAGTACGGCCTGACCCTGACGTATGATGCGGATGACATCCAGGTCAAAAAGATGGAGCAGAGCAGACAGTCGGATAGCGAGTTTCTGAGTGCACTGTGTAAGAAGTACGGGCTTGGAATCAAAGTATATTCCAACCGCCTTGTGATCTGGGATTATAAGCGTTACTACCGGCAGGCACCCGTGATGACGCTGTGCCAGACGGATGTGTCCAAATGGGAATATAAGAGTACCATGCAGGGGACTTACACGGGAGCACAGGTGAGCTATACAAATCCGGCCACCAAAAAGACCGTTGATGTACTGGTGGGAACGGAAGAACGGCTGTATAAGACGACCCAGAAGGCAGACAGCGAAGCGGATGCAATCCTGATCGGGGAGGCGGCCATCCTGGAAGCCAACCGGAAGGAAACGACCATGCAGCTGACGCTTTCCCCAAAGCTGTCCCTGATGGCCACAAAGACGGTGCGGCTGTCCGGGTTTGGCCGGATGGACGGGCTGTACTTCATCAACAGTGTCACACATACGGTCTCCAGGAAAGCCTACAGCATGAAGGTACAGCTTTCACGCATACCGTCTGATGAAGCAGGGGAGGACAGCAAAGAAGATGTCGGCACTGCGGGAAGTGCAGGCATGGAGAGTCAGGTTTATGTTGTCCAGAAAGGGGATACGCTGTGGGAGCTTTCCAGGCAGTTTTATGGCTCCCC
>OBXM01000873.1_pt1 | contig 23693 bp, 25 predicted proteins | sample 1538141 | NCBI WGS metagenome assembly OBXM01 (sample SAMEA2580153, study PRJEB22360) | human gut metagenome | biome: human gut; feature: human-associated habitat; material: faeces | place: Denmark | collected 2008/2010 | reverse complement strand
CCCGGGGACTCCCGATCTCCCGTCTGCTCTCCGGCAGGCGGCCCTCCACCACATAGGGCGTGTTGATGGTGTAGTCCCCGGGGACGGCATAGAGCTGGAGGGTCACACTGCTGTCGTGGCGCTCCTCCGCGTCCAGAACTACCCGGGGCTGCACCCCGGTCACCCCGGCGATACCCTCCAGCGTCCGGCAGTCCCCCTGGTCCAGATTGACGCCCGTGAGCCAGTAGTCCGCCACATTCTGCCCCTCCAGATAGGAGGCGGAGATGCGCTCTATATTGGTGAGGATGCCGCTCAGGGCGGTATAGACCATCACCGCGATCATGGTGATGATGCTGACCGAGATCAGGCGGGAGGCCGTGCGGCGCAGATCCCGCACAAAGTTTTTCCAGATCATCCTACCACTCCAGCTCCTGCACAGGCACCGGGCTCGGATTCTCCTCAAAGGATTCGATTTTTCCGCTTTTCATCCGAATGAGCACGTCCGCCGTCGGCGCCAGCGCCCCGTTGTGGGTGACCACCACCACCGTCTTCCGGCTCTTTTTGCACAGGTCGTACAGCAGGGCCAGAATAGCCTTTCCGGTTTGGTAGTCCAGCGCCCCAGTGGGTTCGTCGCAGAGCAGGACATCGGGATTCTTGGCCAGCGCACGGGCGATGGCGCCGCGCTGCTGCTCTCCGCCGGAGCACTGGGCTGGGAAGTTGTTTAGCCGGTCTCCCAGCCCCACCATGGCCAGCACCTGCCGGGCGTCCAGAGGATTCTTACAGATCTGGCTGGCCAGCTCCACGTTCTCCAGCACCGTCAGATTGGGCATCAGGTTGTAGAACTGAAAGACAAAGCCGATGCTCTCCCGGCGGTACTCCGTAAGCTGACGCTTGTTGAAGCCGGAGATCTCCCTGCCATTGACTGTCACCCGGCCGGAGGTAGGGGAGTCCATGCCGCCCAAGATGTTGAGTACCGTAGATTTGCCCGCGCCGCTGGCCCCCAAAATGATGGTGTATTTCCCCTCCGGTATGGTAAAGCTAATGTCGTCTACCGCCCGAATGGTTGTCCTTCCCATGGTGTACTCCCGCACCACATGTTCCAATTGGACCCCTGCCATACGCGCCCACTCCATTTTCGCTATAGTGAATTTGACGAAATTCTTCCGCTTCTCTTTATTTTTTTCTTCTATATTAGATCATAGCGCCAAGCGGCAAAAAACGCAAGCCCAGTGGCGACAGGAAAAGCCCCCGCACGAAAGCTGTGCGGGGGCTCTAATGGTTTTATTTGTCAAACGCCGGGTTGGTAAAGTAGATGTTTTTCTGGTCCATCTTCTCCTTGGCCAGACGCACCGCCTCGCCGAAGCGCTGGAAATGAACCACCTCCCGCTCACGCAGGAACCGGATGACGTTGTTGACATCTGGATCGTCGGACATGCGCAGGATGTTGTCATAGGTAACCCGGGCCTTCTGCTCGGCGGCCATGTCCTCGGACAGGTCGCAGATCACATCGCCCTTGACCGCCATGGAGGCGGCGTTCCAGGGGAAGCCAGAGGCGGCGGTGGGGTAGACGCCAGTGGTGTGGTCGACGAAATAGGGCGCAAAGCCGCCCTCCCGCACCTGCTCATCGTTCAGATTGCGGGTCAGTTGATGGACGATGGCGCCGATCATCTCCAGATGCCCCAGCTCCTCAGTGCCGACTGTGGAAGCCCAAGGGCCACAGGTGCGGAAAAGCCTTGCGCCGCAAGGGTTACAGGCCGAAAAAGAGAGCGAAAACGCGAATGTGCGAAATGCCGGCTGGCTCCATTCCTTTGACGCGGACTACCACTATCGCGGCTCCGACCTTCACTACCATGTGAATGTGTCCGCCGCGCTTTCGGAGGGAGGGGCGGTATGGTGAAGGAATTTATCTCGCAGCTTCCACCGGACAAGCTGTCGCCCTTTGCAAAGCACCCCTATCGGGGGTGGGAGGATGCCGCCATGGACGAGCTGGTGGAGAGCATCCGTGTCCACGGCATTCTATCGCCCTTGTTGGCCCGGCCAAAAGGGGAGGGCTACGAGTTGGTCAGCGGGCATCGGCGGCGCTTGGCGGCGCAGAAATTGGGCTTGCCCACCGTGCCGGTGCTGGTGCGGGAAATGACCGACGACGAAGCGGTGATTTTGATGGTGGACAGTAATCTGCAACGGGAAAATCTGCTGCCAAGTGAAAAGGCGTTTGCTTACAAGATGAAGTTGGAGGCCATGAAGCGGCAAGGACAGCGGAATGATTTAACTTCAGGCCGAGTCGGTCCAAAGTTAGCAACCCGTGAGATTGGTAAAGATTGTAATGACAGTCAGACACAGGTAAAACGTTACATTCGCCTGACCAACCTTGTTCCACCGCTGCTTCAGATGGTGGACGATGGACGCATCGCCTTTTCTCCCGCCGTGGAGCTGTCCTATCTCACCCGCGACGAGCAGGCGGAGCTGTGGGACTTGATCGGGCAGGAGGACGCCACACCGTCGCTGTCACAGGCACTCTGCATGAAGCAGCTCTCCCGCGAGGCACAACTGACGCCGGAGGTACTGTACGCCATTCTCACCGAGGAAAAGCCCAATCAGAAAGAGCAAATCCGCATCAAAACCGAGTCGCTGCGGAAGTATTTCCCGCGCAATTACTCTGCGCAGCAGATGGAGCGGGAGATCATCAAGTTACTGGAGGCCCGTTACCGTGCGAAGGGCAGGGGAGAGCGATGATTTTCGCATACTGGCGCTATACAAATTTCTTCCGTACAATAGCGGCAGAAAGGAGCGAGGATTATGGAGCAGAATTTACCGCCATTGCCGCCGGTCATTTTTGAGAACGGTCTTTACTACGAGCTACGGGGCGAGCAGTATTATCCCTGCCTTTTGCCGCCGGAGCCGGACACCACAGAGGACAAGCTCCTGGAAACCATCATACGCCAGATGGCGGAAGCACAGGGCATCGACGAGGACTTGAAGGCGCGGGATCAAATGGCGTGGGTAGGTGCGATGAACAACATCAAAAGCGCCGCGCTTGAGATCCTGCGAGAGTCCAAATAACGCCCCAAGAAGGAAACAAAAGCAAAAATCAACGCAAGCGGAGACGGGTCAAATGCCTGCCTCCGCTATTTTTATGCCCCAACGGGCAAGGAGGAACAATATGGATTATTTCTACGAGCATGAATCAGAGCTATTTACATTTTACCGTGTTCCAAAGGTGCTGTTTACGGAGGAACCATTCAAAAACATGAATTGTGAAGCAAAATTGCTTTACGGATTATTGTTGGACAAAATGGGACTTTCCCGCAAAAGCGGGTGGTTCGATAAGCAAGGGCGCGCCTTTGTTTACTATGGCATCAGCCACATTATGGAGGACTTGGGCTGCGCCCACAGCAAGGCGGAGAAGCTGCTATCCGAATTGGAGCAAGCTGGCCTGCTGCGCCGGAAACGGCAGGGGTTGGGGAGGCCGTCTGCACTGTACCCTCTGAAATTCGAAAACCGAATTTCTTGACTTTCGATTTTCGAATTTCAAGAACGCTGAAAATCAGCGTTCAGGTGCGCTGATTTTCAGCGTCTAATAAGACTGAGTAGAACGATACTAAGATAAATATATATCAAGCCGAAAAAAGAATAATAGGGAGGATCATCAGATGAAGAACAAAGAGAACTTACGGGAAAAGCAGGTAAATCTCCGCTTGACGCAGGCAGAATATGAGCGGCTCACCCGCACCGCGCAGGACCACGGCATCGGGCGGGCGGCGTATCTCCGCATGGTGCTGCGGGGCGCGTGGCTGCGGGAGGACGGCAGAAAATCAGAATAACTTTTTCCGCTGGAATTTGATGCAGGCCGTCACACGGTCACGGATATAAGGAACATCCCGCTTGGCGTAAAACTCCAGCGGCTCTGAAAGGGCCGCCATGATCTCTTTTTCGGCAAAGTCGCAGCGAAGCTGCGGCCCGTATAGATTTTGCGCCGCGTGGACCTGTCGGACAAAGCCCGTTTTCATGGGCTGAGCCTTGAGCTGACGCACCAATGCGGCCGGTTCGATTTCCATGGGATAATCCCGTGTGTTGGGCAGCAAACCCGCGCCGAAGTCAAAGATGGGGCAGTAGTCAAAGCCATCACCGCAGCGCAACACAGCGATGTTGTTCAGATGTCGGTCCTCGTTGCCGAACAGCATATCCACCTCGAACAGCAGCGTCAGATAGGTGCCGAAGCGGTCAAGTCCCGTCAGCCGCTCAACCTGCTCCACCAACCACGCAAGGCGGCTTTGAAGATTGGGCAGGCGGTTTACCGCGGTCTGCCAGTCCGGGCCAACGCCTTTTCGCAGCAGCTCCGCAAGGGTCAGGATGGCCTCGCCCTGACGTAGAAAATTGGCACTGGAACAGCCGTTGCGGGTATGATCGTGGACTTCCAGCCGCTCCATGCGGTAGGTCACATAGCGAAAGCCCAACGCGCCGGTATTGGTTTGTGCCAGCAGCGCAGAGGTTACGGTTTCTGCCAGCCCTTCATAGCCGAACAGATCCAGCTTGTACCAGCGGCCATCTGCCAGCCATTTTTCCTGATTGCCCTTAGACGAGGTTTCCGCGATGCGGCTTCCCGTTGTCAGTCTGATCGACATATTCAGCCCTCCACAATTTTGATCCAGCACGAATCCTCTGCCATGCGCCCTTCGGTCTTGCGGATGATCGCCAGCGGGTCATAGCAGTCCAGTCCCAAGTCAGACAGGTAATATTTCAAACCGTCCCGCTCCTGCGGCACACAGCGGTCTTTCAAGAAGATTTGCAGATCGTCCCATGTGGGCTTGCGGTTCACGCCGAAAGCGGTGGAAAGGGGAGAGCTGGCCTCGTTTTCGATGGCAAGTTGATGAGTGGTTTGGTCAGCGCAGATCTTCGTACAGAGCTTGTTCCCATCGTAGTAGTACAGGATCAGGAGGGCGTGAGCGCTGCTTCGGGCATTGGCCAGATAGACATCGTAATCAGACACGGCAGGGCGGCGGATGGTGATGCTTTCCCCATCGAATTGCAGCGTTACGGTGCGGCTGCCCTCAGAGATGCCCAGGGCCTTCATCCAAGCAGATGGCAGAGCCACGCGGTAGCCATTGGCATCCGGACCGGCGTTTCCACCCGCCTTGTTGATAAGAATATTTGCAGTTCGTTCCTCGTGTAGCACGGTCATTCACCTCAAAAGTTTCTTGCAATTATTATACCTATTGGACACCAATAAATCAAGAAGTTAATTTTACAACAGCGTTGTCACGAAAATGAAACCGCTATACGGAAGCTGCTTTCGCAAGCATAGCATTTGGCCGTCCAAATGCGCTTGTTAGGGGAAACAATTCCCCTATAACCCCTTATGAATTGAAAGGAAAAACGATCATGAGAAAACGACCAATCAAAATATCGCTCCGTTTGAATGAGCAGGAGCATGAACATTTGAAACAGCAGGCTATGCTCTCTGGCTTCCCAATGGAAGTATTCCTCCGTGCGCTGATCTCTGGCATGAACCTCCGATCCCGACCACTCGCTGAATACGCCGAAATCCGGCGTCAACTCGCCGGCATTGGAAATAACATCAATCAAATCGCTCATGTTGTCAACACCCGCGGCTTTGCCACGAAGGAAGACATTGCCGCAGTCACGACAGCACAGCGGGTGATCTGGCAGATCGCAAAGCGGCTTTGAGATAGCTTATTCCAAGATATATGCCGTCTGAACAAGGCCAACGACAAAAAGCAGAGCGCACAGCCTCCTTTCTCAAGGCTGCGCGCCCGTTTTTGTTATATCGATCAATTCCCGCTTCTGGGACGCAAGCATCGAAATATTGCTTGTGGATATGGTGTTTTGTGGTATAATTATTTTGTAAAATTATAAGTACAGGCGGAGGAGAGCGACCTATGGCAATCAGTAAGAAGCTGGAAACGATCTATCATAATGGACAGCCGGACGGCATTCGCTCGATTCGCCGGAATCTCTCAACGATGACCACCTATGTAATTCCCCGCCCACTCCTATCAGAGGCGAAAAATATTTCCGGAATTACTCGTCCGGGTATTTACTATTTGATCAACGAGAGTGATGACAACAGAATTGCGCAGATCTATATTGGACAGACGCGGAATGGCATCAATCGTTTAGACGATCACAACCGTTCAAAAGATTTCTGGAACAAAGCAATTATGTTTCTTGCTGAGAGTAAGACATTTACGCTGGATATGATCAGTGGCCTTGAAAAATTTGCAATTATGAAGGCACAGGAATCCAAACGATACAAGGTTGAAAACAGCGTTGTTCCGAAGTATGAGATTGATGAATATGACCTTGTAGCAGTGGAAGAAATTTACGATGAAATCCAGTTTATCATGGCCACACAGGGCTATAAGATGGATGATGCGAAAAGGTCGATCAATGAGGAACGCATTCTTCATACCACGCGGAACGGCATTGCTGCCCGCGGCATGTATGACGGTGAGAAATTTGAAGTGCTGGACGGTTCTGAGATCAACATGGATAAGCCGGCGCATTTGCAGAGCTATAATCGGCTTAGGGACGAGTTGCTGTCCAAGCAAGCTATTGTCAAGGCCGAAGGAAAGTACATCTTGAATGTCACGTTAGATTTCAAAACGCCAAGCGGTGCCAGCGATTTTGTTCTTGGCGGATCAACAAACGGCTGGACAGAGTGGAAAGACAGGGACGGAAAAACTTTGGACGAGCTGTTCAGAAAACAATCTTAAGATTCTAATGTAGAGAGATAGATAAGGTCACAGGAGTAAATAGATATGGCAGATGTAAAACAAGATAGAGAAGCACTATTCAAGACGATATATAAAATCGCCACCGACCTCGTTCACGCAGGTCATGTGGCGGAGTGGGACTTCAAATCTTATGTGCTGGGCACGATGTTCTACCGCTATATTTCGGAGAACTTCACTGCCTATATCAACGAAGGCGAACACGCCGCCGGGAACAAGGACTTTGACTACGCAAAAATGGTTGACGCCGATGCGGAGCCTGCCCGTGAAGGTTTGGTGCAGGAAAAGGGCTTTTTCATCCTGCCCTCTGAGCTGTTCTGCAATGTGCTTGCCCGTGCGGATAAGGACGACAACCTGAACGAAACGCTGGAGCGGGTATTCAACCACATTGAAAGCAGTGCCGCCAGCGGCGATGCGGAAAACGACTTTGCGGGCCTGTTCGATGATTTTGACGTGAACAGCAAGGCCATCGGAGAAACCGTCGCCAAGCGTAACAAAGTGCTGGTAGAGCTGCTGAACGGCGTAGCGCAGATGCCGCTATTCTCCACCGATGGCATCAACCCCGACCTGTTTGGCGATGCTTACGAATACCTGATGGGAATGTACGCCGCCAATGCTGGCAAGAAAGGCGGTCAGTATTTCACTCCCGCCGATATTTCGGAACTGCTGGCTCGCCTCGGCACCATCGGCAAAACAAAGATCAACAAGGTCTATGACCCCGCCTGCGGTTCCGGCTCCCTGCTGCTGAAGGTGGAAAAGGTACTGGGCAAGGACAATATCGAGCGGGGCTTCTATGGGCAAGAGATCGATCTGACCACATACAACCTCTGCCGCATCAATATGTTCCTGCACAACATCGAGTTCGACAAATTCAGCATTGTGCGGGAGGATACCCTGCTCAGCCCGCAGCATTGGGACGACCAGCCCTTTGAGCTGATCGTATCCAATCCGCCGTTTTCCGTGCCGTGGGAGGGAGACAAGAATCCGCTGCTTATCAATGACCCGCGCTTTTCGCCTGCTGGAGTGCTGGCTCCTGCCTCCAAGGGCGATATGGCATTTGTTATGCAAAGCCTAATAATTCCGAAGTTCTTATATTACGCCCTAAAAAATATGGAGCAAAATCTCAACGATATGAAACGAGGAGCAGGCGTTCCACATCTAAGTGGAGAGATTCTACTGAGTATTCCGCTCTGTGTACCCTCGATGGAAGAACAAGAACGCATCGTGTCAACTCTCGACCGTTTTGACACCCTTTGCACCGACCTTTCATCTGGCCTGCCTGCCGAAATCGAAGCACGGCAGAAACAATATGAATATTACAGGGACAAGCTGCTTGATTTTAAACAATGAGGTAAATGTAACATGGCAAGCAATAGTCCGAAAGGCAAGACAAAACAACGTAAACCTGAGCGAACACAACCTACTGTCCCGCCCATAACTTTTCCCGCCGGAATGTCACAGGCAGAAATGCAGCATATAATTGCAAACGCAATCATTGAAGCAAGAAAAGCAGATGAAGACGCTAAAAGAAAACAGAAAGAGGCAAATATTCGGGAGTTGCAGGAGGCAGTCGGTTTAAAGACATTTCATGATAAAAATAGATTTTTGCGTGGAATTAAAATAGCGATTAATAAAGCAAAATGCTTCTTTAAAATTTGTTTTTTGCCCCGCAAATATATAAGGGGTGACCGAGTTACCTTTGGCATCATGAGTATGCTTTTAACTCTGATTTTTGCTCTTGTAGCATTGGCACTCTATATGGTTGCGATTCTTTTCTTTATATGCGGAATCATTGCGCTTATCCGGAGGCAAGGGGCTCCGTTGTGGGGTATTGAGTGGTATGCTTTTATTCCGTTTAGCTTTTCTGCGTTCCTCTTTGCCAGCATATTTCGCATTTCTGCGATTGAAACTGAGAAGGTAGAAGACAGAAATTATATACAGAGTCTATTGAATATTGTACTTGCTATAATTGCAGTTGTTTTTGCGTACCTCACTTTAACCAAGGAGTGATAAGATGAGCTATTTCAACATCGTTGCCCAAAGCAGCGAAAGCACTGTTGTCACCGAATACAAGCCGCAGGCCAAGCGCTCGGATGCGTACCAAAGCGAAGCAGACTTGGAAAAGGAGTTCATCCGTCTGCTTGGCGAGTTGGGTTATGAGCGCCTGGCCATCCATAAAGAGACCGACTTGATTGCTAATCTGCGGACGCAGCTGGAAAAGTTGAACAACTATCGCTTTACGGACAACGAATGGAAGCGGTTCTGGAACGAGGTGCTGGCAAACACCAATTCCGGCATTCTCAAGAAGACTCGTCTGATTCAGGAGGACTATGTGCAGGTACTCCGCCGGGATAATGGGGAAAGCAAAAACATCCAACTCATTGATAAGAAGTGCATCCACAATAACAGCCTTCAGGTCATCAATCAGTATGCTATCTCTGCCAAGGAGGGTGCTACCCACGATAACCGCTATGATGTGACGGCGTTGGTCAATGGTTTGCCGCTGATCCATATCGAGCTGAAGCGCCGGGGCGTTCCCATCCGGGAAGCATTCAATCAGATTGACCGCTATCAGCGGGACAGTTTCTGGGCATCCAGCGGGCTGTATGAATTCGTGCAGATCTTCGTGATCTCCAACGGTACGAATACGAAGTATTATTCCAATACCACCCGCTTTAATCACATCAAGGACGCCAAAGCACAGAAAGTCAAAAAGTCCAAAACCAGCAACAGCTTTGAGTTCACTTCGTTCTGGGCAGATGCGAACAACCGCATTATCCCGGACCTTGTGGACTTCACCAAGACTTTTTTCTGCAAGCACACCATTCTGAACATCCTTACCCGCTACTGCGTGTTTACGGCGGAAAATATGCTGCTGGTGATGCGACCGTATCAAATCGTCGCCACCGAGCGCATTTTGAACCGCATTGAGATCGCTAACAACTACAAGAAATACGGCACTGTAGCGGGCGGCGGGTACATCTGGCACACCACCGGCAGCGGCAAAACACTGACCTCCTTCAAGACGGCACAGCTTGCTACCAAGTTGGACTACATCGACAAGGTGCTTTTCGTCGTCGACCGCAAGGATCTGGACTATCAGACGATGAAGGAATATGATCGCTTTGAAAAGGGCGCTGCTAACAGCAACACATCGACGGCTGTGCTGAAGCGTCAGATGGAAGATGACAACGCCAAGATCATTATTACCACCATTCAGAAACTGGCGACTTTTATCAAAAAGAATGCCGGGCATTCCGTATTTGATAAGCGGGTGGTCATCATTTTCGATGAATGCCACCGCAGCCAGTTCGGTGATATGCATCAGGCCATCACCAAGTACTTCAAGAAGTATCATCTGTTCGGCTTTACCGGCACGCCCATCTTTGCAGTCAATGCAGGCGTAAGCAAGAACCCTATGCTACGCACAACAACGCAGGCATTTGGCGACCAGCTTCACGCCTACACCATCGTAGATGCTATCAACGATAAAAATGTGCTGCCCTTCCGGGTAGACTACATCAAGACAATGGATGCCGAGCCGGATATTGACGACAAGGAAGTCTGGGACATCAACCGGGAAAAGGCATTTCTGGCTCCTGAGCGCATCCGGTTGGTCACAGAGTACATTCTGACCCACTTTGACCAGAAAACATATCGTGGCGATAAGACCTACACCTTCAGCGTACTGAAAAACATTAGCGAAGTGGCTTCCGCAAGCGGCAGACAGCAGATTGATGAGATCAAGCAGAAGCAGCGTGTCAGCGGGTTTAATTCCATCTTTGCCGTGTCCAGTGTTGTCGCTGCCAAGCTGTATTATGCCGAGTTCCAGCGCCAGATGGCAGAGAAACCCCAGCGCAGGCTTAAGGTTGCGGTCATTTATAGCTATGGCGCAAACGAGGAAGAGACAGATGGAATCCTCGACGAGGAGAACCCGGAGGACACCTCTGCGCTGGATCAGAACTCTCGTGATTTTCTGGATGCAGCCATCCGTGACTATAATGAGATGTTCCACACCAACTACTCCACGGACGGGGACAAGTTCCAGGATTACTACAAGGACGTTTCTCTGCGGATGAAGAACAAGGAACTTGACCTCCTGATCGTGGTGAATATGTTCCTGACTGGCTTCGATGCAACGACACTGAATACACTGTGGGTGGACAAGAATCTCAAAATGCACGGCCTGATCCAGGCCTATTCCCGCACGAACCGCATTCTCAACTCCATCAAGGTGTTTGGCAACATTGTATGCTTCCGCAATCTGCAAAAACGCACTGATGATGCTATCTCGCTTTTCGGAGATAAGGAAGCGGGCGGCATCGTGCTGATGCGGGGCTATAAGGATTACTACTTCGGTTACGAAGATAGCGACGGGAAGTATCATCCTGGCTATCGGAATATGATCGAGGAGTTGACGACTAAGTTCCCGCTGTCGGAGGAGCGTATCACGGGTGAACAGCAACAGAAGGAATTTATCGTATTGTTCGGTGCAATTCTGCGGATGCGGAACCTGCTGACTTCCTTTGATGAATTTGCTGGAAATGAGATTTTGAGCGAGCGAGACTTTCAAGACTACCTTGGTCGCTATCAGGACCTGCGAGATGAGTGGAAAAACCGTAAACCAGGCGGCGAAAAAGAGGATATCACGGACGATATTGTCTTTGAAATCGAACTTATCAAGCAAATCGAGATCAATATCGACTACATTCTGATGCTCGCCCAAAAGTATCACGATTCCCACTGTGATGATAAAGAAATCCTCATTACGATCCGGAAGGCAGTGGCTGCAAGCCCTGAACTGCGTAGCAAGAAGGCACTGATCGAAACCTTTATTGCAGGGATCAACGATATGTCAGATGTGATGCTGGAATGGCGCACCTTTGTTGCCGAGGAAAAGGAACGGCAGCTTGTCACGATCATCCAAGAAGAAAATCTGAAGGATGAGGAGACCCGCCGCTTTATAGACAGCGCTTTCCGCGACGGTTCTGTCAAAACAACAGGCACAGACATTGACAAGCTGATGCCGCCAATTTCCCGTTTCGGTGGTGGGAACCGAGCGGAGAAGAAACTGGCAATTATTGAAAAACTAAAAAATTTCTTTGATAAATTTTTTGGAATTGGATAACAACATACTGCTCGGAAGATTGGTGTCCTAAATGTTTTATATTACAGGTGATACACACGGGGATTTCAGCCGGTATTTTGATTTTGCAGATCAAGTCAAGCCGACAGAAAAAGATACTATGATCGTACTCGGCGATGCAGGTCTGAACTATTTTGGAAATGCATGGGATTGTGATCGTAAGCGGTTTGTGAACAGTTTTCCATTTACGACCTTTTGTATTCACGGAAACCATGAGATGCGTCCCGAACATATTTCGTCCTACATAATGAGGAATTATTGCGGCGGAGTTGTATGGTATGAGGAGGAGTACCCAAACATATTATTTGCGAAAGATGGAGAAATTTTTGATTTTGACGGTATTCAATGTATTGTGATTGGTGGAGCGTATAGTATAGATAAATATTATCGCCTTGCAAGAAGGCAGGCGTGGTTTGAGGATGAACAACCATCCGCTGCAATTAAGGCGTATGTAGAAAAGCAACTTAATGCTTGTGGAAATAATATCAACATCGTATTGTCACATACTTGCCCATTAAAATATGAACCAACCGAGGTGTTTCTTCGTGGCTTTAATCAAAATGAAGTAGATAAAAGCACGGAGGCTTGGCTTGATGAGATTGAGGCTAAGATTTATTATGATCAGTGGTATTGCGGTCATTATCACACATCAAAGAAGATTGATAAGCTCCAGTTTATGTTTGACGATATAAGTATACTGAAATTAAATTAAAGGAACTCCAACTCAGACAGTTTTATGTCGGAGTTGGAGTTCCTTTAAAATTATCTATCCAATCAATATTCTCGCCCGTTTCTGTACCTGCCGCTCCATCATCCGCAATCTTTTTTCGGGCAGGTTATAGCGCGAGTGCTTCTTGAACTTGAAGTTCAGCAGATGCCGCAGCTTCTCGCGCAGCTCCGGCGTCAGCACGGCCTTGGCTGTGCCGAGAAAATCATCATACACGCTGGGGTACAGCGTTTCGATATATTCCTCCAATGCGGTCTCGTTCGCCCAGGCGTCCGCGCCTGCAAAGTTAAAGAGGGAATTGCCATGGTCGAACAGGGGAGCGGGGGAGACAATGGTATTCGTCCGGTTATCGACCATCACGCCGAAGTTTCCGAAATGCCGGTCCACATTGCAGATCACCGCATCAAACACCAGCATTTCGCTCAGCGCGTTGACAAACTTATCTCCCATCTTTTCGTAATACGCCCTGACAGCCCCCATGCCGCCCTTAGAAACGAGATGTCCGATAGGGAGGTAGGCATACGCCTTGTCGGTAAAAAGCTCGCAGGTGGAGCAGAGAACGCCCTTCCAACAGGATAAGCCGTAGGGGATCGCGTGAACGCCCATGGCGGCGGCGATCTGCGCGGCGTAAAACTCAGAGTATGGTTCATTGCCGGTATTGGCCGCGCCCTCCGTGCTGCCCTTATAGAGATACACCTTACCGCCGATGCGCCGCCAGCATTTACGAAGCATTCCATTGGTGGTAAACTCCGGGCTGGAGAGCAGGGAAGTGCGGACACTGCTGCCATAACCGGTAAAGGCAAGCTCGGCCAGAACATTGCTGAATGGGTTGTCGTAGAGATTTACCTTGTCGAAAGAAGCGGTATCACCGTCCTCGACGACCCAATAGCAATCGTTAAGCGACAAACCTTTACAAACACTGATAATACTAAGCGGACGATTGAGGTTTAGGCCGCATTTTGCTAAAAGGCTATGGACGTAGGCGCGGTTTTTGGGAATCGTGCGGCGGCGCAGCCAACGGCTCAATCCATCCGGCGTCAGCGTCAGATCAAGCGGCAGCAATGCCGCTTTTTCTTCATTTGTCCAAAGAATTTGGATCTCCGGCTCACTGGTATCCGTCGTTGCGGAGAATTTAACGAGCGGTTCATCGAACTGCTTTAAAATATAGTTCATGATAAATCCTCCTCAAAAGTTACTTCAGACCACACAGAAAATTTTCTACATTCAAATACTGAACACCCTCAGCAAACGTATCTTTTCCGCGATAAAGAACGAATTTACCGCTGATCGGGCCAAAGCGTTTTTCAACGATTTGGCATTTCTCTGCATCACGCAGATGAAGTGTCTGCTTTTCGTTGGCCTCGGTGCTGTGCTTGATTTCATAGATGCGGCAATTTTGACTCGCTTTATCGTAAATCACCATGTCAAACTCGCCGCCGGCATCGAACTTGAATTTGAACGCTTCCATCGTACTGGGCGCGGTTTTGCGGACTTCCAGCAGAACAATGTCCTCCAGCATCCGGCCCTTTACATCGTCCAGAATCTTTCCTGTGATATATGCCTTATCTGCTTCGGAAATCGATGCAAAATAGGCATCCTGCATCAGGGAATAGACCAGAGCCTTTGCGATGGCATAGCGCATACCGGGCTGGGAAAAGACGATATGCTCCGCCTGCTTACCGCTTTCGTACCGTTCCGGACAGTTGACGATCAGATCCAGCATAAGCAGATACTTTTTCACCTTGTCGATATGCTCCTGCGTGATCGGGACGGTTGTTTCACTCTTTTCCTTGACCTCAATGATGGCCTTTAATCGCTCCAATATTTGCTTTTCATTGACATCATAGAGAACGGTTGCCCGTTCCGCAGGGAGATCATGTAAAAGCAGTTCCTTTGCGGAGCCAAAATCATGGGACTTAAATTCGTCCTCCACCACGCGCAGCACAAACCGGTGGTTCATGTGCTGCACAATGCGGTTGATGACGTTGGTCAGCTCACCTTTTTCGTAAAGTTCCCGCAGTTGATTGAAGTATTCGCCGTAATGGTCATTTTTCAGTGTATGCTGAATGTTACGGCTGATGGCGGTATCAATATACTTCCGGGTACTTTCATCGTCCCGAAACGCGACCTCGTCAAAGGCGGCATCCGGATCGTCAAAGCTCATATTTTCCATTTTCAGCGTTCCGCCGTATTCAATATAAGAATCGACAGAACAGATGTTCAGGAGCCGCGCATACTCCCGAAAGGGAATAAAAGAGGTGTGGATCGTCACGCTTCTGTCGTACAGTTCATCGCGGTTTGCCATAGCGAAGCCAAGAGAGTCCGTACCGGAAACAACGATTTTCATGCCCATCATGCTGAACACATCGGAAAGCACGGCAGCGGTGTCGATGAAGTCATTCAGGAGCGTAATTTCATCAATAAACACATACCGATAGCCCAGTTCAAACAGAACTTTCAAGTCCTTTGTCAGCCGTGACATATCATCGGTGGTCTGCACCTTGATGTAGGCCGTTTTTTCTATGGGCAGATCGGAAAGCATTTGGAACAGAAGTGTTGTCTTTCCGGTTCGACGGAGACCGTATAAAATACAGATCTTCCCATCGTAGGAGCCAGCCACAAACTTCTGCAAGGTGCTGAAGCAGTCACGCTTGCCGTACTTTGCCACGCTGTTTGCCAACGCCTGCAAGCCTGTACCCGTGACAACATTCGTATGAAACTCTGTTGTTTGCGAGGGTAAGGAAACCGAGACAACAGGCTGACCATAGCTTTCCAGCTTTTGATAAATCGCATGGTATCTGGCTGTATTTGCTTTTGCGGCATCGTTTTCGTAATTCTGATAGTTGCGCGTGGACATACCGAGGTATTCCGCACATTGGGCCTGATTCAACCCTTTTGAAATACGCAATTCTTTTAAGGTCACACTCATCACCTCGCCTTTATTATATCACAGTATACGCAAAGGACAAGAAAAATACGCAAATATTTCGCATTTTCTTCGTCTATTATTCGCCTTTCTTCTTAGGGAGCTGTGTGAGGGCGTCCAATTCCTCGTAGGTCAATTCGCCGTTCACATAGCGGTTTCGTGCATTCTCCGCTTGTGCTTTCCAGATTTGAAATGCGGCATCTGTGTAAATGGCCGGAGTACGGCGAACACGCATATCATAGGTTTTGATCCGCTGCCGGATGAGCTTTAAGCCATCATCAGCAGCGATTTTCTTTTCATGCTTCTCCTTGACTGCGAGTTCTTTGCAGCTTTTTCCGGTATCACCGACTGACCGATCACAATAAAGAGCTTTGGAAGAGAACGGGATAAAGTAACGATGACAATATTCACACTTTTTCAATTCAATTCCTTGCTCGACCATCTCCAGCAGTTCTGTCAGCAGCGTCGCGCCCAAATCGTCCGAGCCCTCGATGCGGGCAAACCGGACGGACTTTGGTGGCGTCGAAATGCGGTCTGCCGCCAACACCGGATCAAAATTCTGCTCATCTACATACAGCTTTCGTTCTGCGCGCATCTTCAGGTCCAAACCGGCGATCGCTGTGGCAGCTTGAAAATCGCGGCTCATATAGAGCGCCAAACGCTGCTTGGTGCTCAACTTAGATCTGTCCGGCACGAGCACGGCATCTGCAAAGGCGGAAAGTTCCTTTTGCAGTTTCTCAAAACCTTCCAAGCGTTCATCAAGCACGTCTGCCAGCTTTTCTTCAAAAAAGAGGGACTGCACAAAGCGTTCCCCGAAAGGATGGATCGCGCTCAGCGCATTTTTGATCTCGGTAATGGCTTGATTTTCCATCATGGGCGTTGTTCGCACCAGTAATTTCGCCCGTAAAGAAGCGAAATCTGTGGACAAAAAGGCAATAAGGGTTGTCCCGAGACGATATTCCACGGGCTTGAAATCCGTTTCTACATATTCCTTTTTGGGGCCAAAACTCAAGCAATACAAGGCTCTCAAGGCTTTTCCTCCATTCGTGGACACAGCTGTGCAATGCGTGTGGTATATCATTTGTAACGCAATTAGTTTACCACATATTGAAATCTCCGTCAACGCTTGCTATCATTTTTGTGGAAGTTGAAATTCAGCACAAACGATCTTCCACAAAAATGAATGACCGCCGGAGCGTTTCTCTTTCGGGGAAGCAGGCCATGACCGTCAATGACGCGAGCGTGCCAAGGAGCAGAAATTGAGTTTCCGTCAGGCAGGAAACCGCTTCCGGGAAAACGGCAGCAAGTTCTGAAGTCTCTCCGCATAATCTCCAAGGAAGGGAGGGGGCAGGATGGCAAGCAAGCCGGAACTTTTACAATATCAAGCGGCAGACGAGATCGGGCAGGACTTTCTTCTCGCGTACCAGCGAGCCGTCCTGCTCGCCTTACAGCAGCAAGGTGTCCTCAATGAAACGCAGTTTAAAGACTGCGTACAGAAATTGGAGAAATATACACGAATGAATGGAGGAAATGAATAATGTTAAAAGCAGCATTCTATCAGGTAGAACAGTGCCAAGAACCGCCAGAGGAAATCAGAGCAGAAATGCAGGAATTCGCCGCTGATGTTGGGTTGGGATTCCATGCGTTTTACATGGATTCTCCAAAGCCGTGGTATCTTTCCGAGCCCAGCAGCGTACTTCGGAAAATGGTGGAGGATGCGTCTGAACGAAAATTTGACATTCTGATTATCGAGCGGATGTCGGATTTTACAAACTGTTGTATGGACGCACAGAAGGTGCTTCGGGCGATGAAAAAGCAAGGTGTCCGGATTTTTTACTGGAACGAACATATGCTTGAACTTGATGAGTACACCGATGAACCGACTTCCCAACTGCAAACCCATCTCATTATAGAAAATATCGCTCGGCAGGAAGAACTTCGGAAAATGAAGAATATTTTACGTTGGCAATTTAGTTCTCACGAAGCAACACAGTGAAATATCTTTTGCAATCAATAAGCTGTAAAGCAATAGTGCCTTTCAGTATCCGCACAGTTGCAAAGGCATGTGATTCGCCGTATGATACCCGCAAAGGAGGCGGTTTTATGTTACAAGTAGCGGCGTACTGCCGCGTATCCACGGATAAGGAAGATCAGGCGAACTCGTTTGAGGCCCAACAGCGATATTTCCGTGATTACATCGAGCGTCAGCTGGATTGGGTCCTGCAAGGCATCTATGCCGACGAGGGCATCTCCGGCACGTCCACCCGCAAGCGCGTGGAGTTCAATAAAATGCTCCACGCGGCGGAGCTGGGGCAGATCGACCTGATCGTGACCAAGGAGGTCAGCCGTTTCACCCGCAACACGGTGGACGCCCTGCAAATCACCCGTGACCTGCGTCGGCGGGGCGTAGGCGTGCTGTTTCTCAATGACAGCCTGGATACCCGCACCAACGATGGGGAGCTTCGATTGACAATCATGAGTTCCGTCGCGCAGGATGAGAGTCGCAAGACCTCGGAGCGCTCCAAATGGGGACAGATGCGCAGCATGGAGAAGGGCATCGTTTTTGGCGGCTCGCTGCTGGGGTATGACGTGATCGGCGGCAAAATGACCGTCAACCCGGAGGGCGCAGAAGTTGTCCGGCTCATCTTTCATAAGTATCTGCAAGAGCGTAAGGGGTGCAGCACCATCGCACGGGAGCTGCGGGAGGCGGGCATCCTCAGCAGCAAGGGCAACTGCCTTTGGTCGTCTGCCACCGTGACAAAGATCCTGAAGAATGAAAAATACTGCGGTGACCTGATCCAGAAAAAGACCTACACGCCGGACTTCCTGACCCATGAAAAGAAGTACAACCACGGCAAGGAACCGCTGGTAGAACTGAAAGACCACCACGAGGCCATCATCGGCATCTCCACCATTGTTGCCAGGCCCCGCCAAGCTGCGGCGGACATGGCAACCGCTATCCGCTCTCCGGCAAAATTCGCTGCGGCGAGTGCGGCAAGAGCTTCTCTCACCGTACCAAAAAGCGGCAGGACGGCAGCTCCTATTACCGCTGGTGCTGCTTCACCGCCACCAACGAAGGTCTGCGGCGCACAGACGGCGCGGGAAATACCATTGGATGCAGCGTCGGGCGGCAGATCCGGGATGACATCGCCATGGACCTTCTGCGGCGCTCGGTGAACGACGTGACGCTGGATAAGAAATCGATCATATCGAATCTCGCCCGCATTGTGGAAAGCGTTCTGACGTCCGGTGAGGGCAGCGGCGAGCAGGAGCTGCGGCGGCTGGAGCTGGAGTTTGAAAAGCTGCAAGCCCGCAATGACACCATCCATGACCGCTTTTTCGACGAGAGCATCAACAAGGCTGACTATCAGCGTGCCAAAGCCCGCTGTGAAAACGAAATGAACCGGGTGCAGGAGAAAATTGCCGCGATCAAACAGCGGCAGACGCTGAACACCGACACGCAGACCCTAATGCCGGACATCCGCACCGCCATCACGGGCATCGTCAGCGGACGCACGGCGGACGACGACTTTTACGGGCACCTCCTCCAACAGATGACCGTGTACCGGGACGGCAGGGTAGAGGTGGCGCTCAATCTGCTGCCCGCCAAGTGGGTCTATGTACTGGACGGACTGGAAAAATACCGGGCAAAAATAGGGGGCCATGACGCTTCCTCTGTACCGATATCGGTCAGCAGGCCCTTAAGCTCAGGGTAGGGCATGGAATAGCGCTGGCTCAAATAGCGCAGGGAGGCGCCCAACTCGCCGTCCGGCCCGCCGTACTGACTGATGATGAAGGAGGCCAGCTTGGGGTTGCAGTTGGCGATCTTGACCGGATACTGCAGCTTCTTCTCGTAAATAAACATTTACTTCATGCCTCCTTCCTGGTAGTTCCAGGGCCAGGGCTCACTCAGCCAGGCAGCCCATGTCTTCGCGTTGGCCGTGGCCATCTGGGTGACCGGTCCGTTCATGGCCTCGTATTTCTCCCGGGCCTCTTTTTCCATTGCGGCATACTGCTTATAGAGCTCAAAGGCCTCCGCGTCGCCCTGGTGGGTATCCAGGTAAAGGCCCAGCTCCACCAGAACAAACTCCAGGGCCTGGAGCTCCGCCAGCGCGCCGCCCATCACCTTTGCCGCGTCCGGCTTAACGCGGAAGGGGAGGTTCAGGCCGGGGAAAAGCGTACCGTTATTCAGCGCATCCTGCTGGGAGTAGCGCTTGGGATTGGTCTGCTGGAAGGGGACATATGGGACCGCCAGCGGGGCGCACTCAGGCATAGTACCGCAGGCGTCTCCGCAGGTATTTGGCATATTATTGTCGGGATACAAACGCAGTTCCTCCTTACATAAATTGAAGAGGGAAGGGGGGAGGCGGCTCCCACCAGCCCCCTTCGTCACATTCTATGCAGGGAGAGAAAAAGGGAACCCGCCCGTATCGGCCCGAACACGGGCGATGGGGCGGGTTTTGGAATCGGGCGGCGGCTGACAGACAGTTTTTCCGCCTCACGCTGCGTTTTATTTTAATTTTACCTTTGCCACCAGGCGCTGCACCGGCCCAGGCTGTCCCAGCGCCACACGGGGAGCGTGGAGGTCCTGGGGCCAGACGATGTAGAAGGTACCCGGCCGGATGGTGAGCGTGTCCCACTCAGCCGTATAAAACTGGATGTCTCCCTTTGAGTCGTACTCACTCAGCGCGCGAAGCTCCGCGTCGGGCAGGGCATAGCCCGCACCCTCCATGCCGGAGAGCAAATATTGAATATCCGCATAGTTCTGGTGGCACTCCAGCTTGCACGCCTCAGGCGGCAGCGTGTCCACCTCAAAGAGCGTTGCAAACACATTGTCCCCGTCGATGTCCACCCGCTGGCCAGGCGTCAATGCGCCAACGTCCGCCGAAGCCAGCCACTCCAATGCCGTTTGAAACCGTTTCCCCAGACCATAGTAGAGGGACGCATGCTCGATTTTGTCAACGACCATAGAAAGCACCTCCATTGTTTCCTGTCTTTATCCTATCGCGTCTGCACGCAAAAGGCAACAAAAATCTGTAAGGTGTGTTATAATAAAAAATATCCTCTCATACCGTGTCTGAGAGGGGGCGTTTGATATGCAGAAAATTGGAAGCTGGGTCCTGCTGGCCGCGTTGGCCATCGGTACAGTCTATTTTTTCTGGTTCTGGCCGGGCCGGGCTGCTTTGGCGACCTTTTCTCCCATCCGCAGCGGTGGACAGACCCTGGTTCTGGATGCAGGTCACGGCGGGGAGGATGGAGGCGCGGTCTCGCTCTCCGGGGTACCGGAGAGCGGAATCAATCTGGCCATTGTGCAGAAGCTGGATCAGCTTCTGGGGTTGTATGGCGAGGCGCCGCTTCTGCTGCGCAGTGAAGATATCTCCCTCCATGATGACAGTGCGCAAACCCTCCGGGAGAAAAAAGTCTCTGACCTCCACAACCGTGTGGCCCGGATCGAGGAGACGGAGCATGCTGTCCTGCTCAGCGTACACCAGAATACCTTTCCGGACGGGAAGTACCACGGCGCTCAGGTGTTCTATTCCAACGGAGAGCTCAGTCAACCTCTGGCACAACTCACACAGGAGACACTGCGGGCCGCACTGGACCCGGGCAACACCCGTGAGGCAAAGCCCATCCCGGACAGCGTCTATCTGATGAACCACATCACCTGTCCGGCGATCCTGGTGGAATGTGGCTTCCTGTCCAATGCAGAGGAAGATCTGCTGCTGCAATCCGGCGCCTATCAGACCAAGCTGGCCTCCGCCTTGGCCGCCTCCTGGCTGCAATGGCTGGACGAGGAGGGGAGAGGGGAAGGCTTTTCACTACAAAAGGGAGGCGTCGCCTCAGAATGAAAGCAAAAACACTGTTTTATTGTACCGAGTGCGGAAATGAAACCCCAAAGTGGTCCGGCCAATGTCCCGCCTGCCGGGCATGGAATACCCTTGTGGAGCGGCCGGCAGAGCCGAAAAAAAGGAGTGCGGCCGCCGCCTCTGTCGCTGGGGGCGGCCTGCGGGGAACCGGCAACCGGCCCAGGCCCATGCGCGAGGTGGAAACCACCCACGAGCTCCGCTTTGAAACCGGGATGAATGAGCTGGACCGGGTGCTGGGCGGGGGAGCGGTGAAGGGCTCTCTGGTGCTGGTGGGGGGTGCCCCCGGCATCGGCAAGTCCACCCTGATGCTCCAGATCTGCGACAACCTGTGCCGTTTTGCCTCTGTGCTCTATGTCTCCGGGGAGGAGTCGGAGCGGCAGATCAAGCTGCGGGCGGAGCGGCTCCATGTCCGTGGAGAGGGAATGTACCTTCTGGCTGAGACCAACCTGGAGGATGTGCTGGAGTCGGTCAACGAGCTGAAGCCAGACGTGCTAATTGTGGACTCCATCCAGACCCTCTACAACGGGGATCTGACCACCGCTCCCGGCAGCGTGGGACAGGTAAAGGACTGTACTATGGCGCTGATGCAGTTGGCGAAGGGGCAGGGGATCACCGTCTTTGTCATCGGACACGTCAATAAGGAGGGGGCTATCGCAGGCCCCAAGGTGCTGGAGCACATGGTGGACTGCGTGCTCTATTTCGAAGGTGAGCAGCAGAACTCCTACCGCATTCTGCGCGCGGCAAAGAACCGTTTCGGCGCCACCAATGAGATCGGCGTCTTTGAGATGGAGGACTCCGGCCTGAGCGAAGTGCCCAATCCATCAGAGATGCTACTCTCGGGACGGCCTCAGGACACCCCTGGCACCTGCGTCACCTGCGTCATGGAGGGAGTGCGGCCTGTTTTGGCCGAGGTACAGGCCCTGCTGGCGCCCACCAGCTTCAATGTACCGCGCAGGACCGCCAACGGCTTCGACTTCAACCGGGCGAATCTGTTGCTGGCTGTTCTGGAAAAGCGGGGTGGACTGATGGTCAGTTCCTGTGACGCCTATATTAACGTCATCGGCGGCTTGTTTTTGGACGAGCCCGCCGCCGACCTAGCCATGATCGTCGCACTGGCTTCCAGCTTCCGAGACAAGCCCGTGTCTGGAGATCTGGCCGCCATCGGCGAGGTTGGCCTGACCGGAGAGCTGCGCTCAGTCAATGCGTTGGGCCAGCGGCTGAGCGAGGTGCGCCGTCTGGGGTTCACAAAGTGCCTGATCCCAGCCCGTACCGGCGGAAAGCTGGACACCCCGGATGGCCTGCAGCTCATTCCGGTTCGCAACATCCGCGAGGCGCTGGCCGCGCTTTTGTAGGCGGCGCGGTTGTACCGCAGTTCCGCCGTGGCACAAAATTGACGCAAGGAGATTCCGCACAGGGCACGCCGCAGGAGGATGCGCGCTCCAATCTGCAGTATCCGTCCTGTTGATAGACACACGCACTGGTGCAGGCTATCAGGCTCACCGGTATCACTCCAATCGAGAGGGGGTATATCTCCAACTCAACAAAATAAAAATTTTGTTGAGTTGGAGGGAGGATTTGAATACAAATGACTACCGTCTGACTGCTCCGCCGGTTCTGCGGGACTTTCTGGTGTATCATGAGACCATTCAGGGTCACTCCAGAAAAACGGTGGATGAATACTACCTGGATCTGCGCAACTTCTTCCGCTATGTGAAAATCGAAAAAGGCAAAGCACCACGTACCGCCGAGCTGGATGAAATTCCGATTGACGACGTGGATCTGGACCTGGCCAGGTCTGTCACGCTGAGCGATGTCTACTCCTACATGAATTACCTGAGCCGTGACCGGGCCAAGCACGCCAACAGCCCCTCCACCGGCTATGGTTTGGAGGCCACCGCCCGGGCCCGAAAAATCGCCGCCATCCGCTCGTTCTATAAGTATCTCACCAGCAAGGCAAAATTAATCAGCGAAAATCCCATGCAGGACCTGGATTCCCCCCGGCTGAAAAAATCGCTGCCCCGCTACCTCAGCCTGGATGAGAGCATCCAGCTTCTGGAGGCCGTGGACGAGCCCAATCAGGCGCGGGACTACTGCATTTTGACGCTGTTTCTCAACTGCGGGTTGCGAATTTCAGAGTTAGTCTCCCTTAACACGACAGATGTTCGAGAGGAACAGCTCCGTGTTCTGGGCAAGGGCAACAAGGAGCGCATGATCTTCCTCAACGAGGCCTGCCGCGCGGCGCTGGATGACTGGCTGGAGGAGCGCAGCCGTCAGGCTGCGGGCGACTTTTCGTTGT
>OBXM01000866.1_pt1 | contig 23761 bp, 19 predicted proteins | sample 1538141 | NCBI WGS metagenome assembly OBXM01 (sample SAMEA2580153, study PRJEB22360) | human gut metagenome | biome: human gut; feature: human-associated habitat; material: faeces | place: Denmark | collected 2008/2010 | reverse complement strand
GGGGCTGTGAAAAAAGTCCCCTAAAAGTAAAAAGAACGCTTTCAGGTATGAAACCTGGAGGCGTTCTTTTTTTTGTGGTAAAATTAAGCTACTATGAATAATAATACCAAAAAATATTATAACTCAAAACAGGGAAGATTACCACTGTTTATTTCAGATCGTTTGGATATCTGTGATCCGGTATTAGCATTTGACAAAATCATGGAGGAGATTGGAATAGAAAAGTATCTTAAGCCGGAGCCCTTACACAAGATGGGACGGCCAGGATATAATCGAGTCAACATGCTAAAGACGATCCTGTTCGGCTTTATGGACACAGGATACGCTTCCCTGCGGGAATTAGAAGACCGGTGCAGAGTGAATCTTCGTTACATGTATCTGATGGATCAGGAAACACCCAGCTATCGCGCCTTCAGCTACTTTATTAATGAAGAGATAAAAGAATCTGCCCAGGATATTTTTAAAGCAGTCATCTCTTATATCCAGGCAGCGGAGGGGACCGACCTGCAGCACTTGTATATCGATGGTTCTAAATTCGAGGCAAATGCAAACAAGTACACCTGGGTTTGGAAAAAAGCCACTGAAAAATCAAGATACCGTTTGTTCGATAAGATTACCACACTGCTTACCGAAATGAATGAAACACTGGCATATACCGGACTGAAAATCGAGACCAATACGGAATACACACCGGACAGTCTGGAAGCCATTTTATCCAGATATGATTTTGTCTGTCATATCGATGAGAACACGTTTATATACGGCCGGGGACATCGGAAAAGCCGGGAGCAGCGCTATTATGAAAGGTTAAAAGAATATATCGAAAAACTCTCAGAATACGTGGAAAGAACTCAGATATGCGGACCTGAGCGAAACAGTTATGCGAAGACCGATCATGATGCAACCTTTATGCGGATGAAAAAGGACTATATGGGAAATGACCAGCTCCTTCCAGCATACAACATTCAGATCGGAGTGGCAGACGAGTACATTGCCGTAGCAGATGTGATGCAGTACCGTTCCGATATGGACTGCTTTGTCCCTCTGATGGAAAAGTTCCATGAACTATACGGTTTTTATCCGAGATATCCGGTAGCGGATGCAGGATATGGCTCCTTCAATAACTATCTGTTCTGTCAGGAGCATGGGATGGAAAAATTCATGAAATTCCCCATGTACAAGAAAGAGACAACGGATGAGAAGTATCATGATGATCCGTTCCGGGCAGTAAATTTTGAAACAGATTCAGAGGGTGATCTAATCTGTCCAAACGGAAGGAAATTTCACTTCGCGTATCGGAAAGCAGTGAAGGGGAATCAATACGGCAGACAGGAAGAATACTATACCTGTGAAGACTGCAGCGGCTGTCCCTATGCAGAAAGATGTAAGAAGACAGAAAAAAACAGGACGGTCCGTATCAATGCGGAATTAAGTTCCATGCACCAGGAAGTATTAGAAAATCTGCAGAGCATCCATGGAGCGCTGCTGCGAATGAACCGCTCCATACAAGCGGAAGGAACCTTCGGAATCATCAAATATGACCGTTGGTATAAACGGATTGTAAGAAGAGGACTGGAATCGGTAAGATTAGAGTTATTTCTGGTTTCAATTGGTCATAATCTCTATAAATTTCATAATAAACAGAAGAGGCAAAGGGAAGTAGCTTAAAGAAGAAAAAGCATACTTTTGTTGGGGTAAGGGGAAGTATGCGCTCTTTATAGCTGTTCTCCTGCATGTTGATAAAAATAGAAGGGCTGTGGAAAAATGGAATTAAATCAACTCCATTTTTTCACAGCCCCTTTTTTCCGCTGCAGGAACCAATGCACCGTGTGTCAAACCAGGTGCCCGGCCTCGAATACCGGGGCATCCATCCGCTCCTCAATCCGCATCCGGTGGGCATTATGTACCTTTTCCCTGCACTTTGCCAGAATGTCCGGAACCTCCGCCCAATCCTCCAGATACGCGTTGCTGGCCAGCTTTTCCTCCTGAAGATGGGCCTGGATGACCAGGCTGTAATACAGCTGGGTATCCACATAATCGGCGCTGCATATACGGGTCAGGAGTTCTGTCAGGGTCTGGTATTTGGTCAGCAGATGTCTGGTGGCCATGGAGCGGCTGTAGGGGATGATATAGCAGTTGGCAATCAGTCCAAGGGCTGCGCCGGCCAGGATATAACCCAGGCGGATGATGAATATATTTCCCACCTGCCAAAAGCCGAATGCATTCATGAACACAGCGCCTCCCAGGGCGCCGATGGTGGAACAGGCAAATGTCTCGGCGTAATCGGTAAAATAAAATGAGAGGTAACCGGAGAGCATCATGGCGGCGGTGCGTCCGGCGGCCGAGGGAACCAGGGAATAAATCACAACAGAGGCCAGGCCGCCGGTTATAGTTGCCAGAATCCGCTTCTTTGTCTTGGCAGGCACATCATCTGCATAGGGCAGGGATACGGAGGCCAGGGTGAACAGGAGCCATCTGCCGTGGGGCATCCCAAGGGCCTGCACCAGGCAGGCGGCTGCGGACAGCACCAGGGCCGTGCGCAGCGCGTAAACAGCCCGCACCGGGCTTAGGTCCAGGGCTGCCATGAGGCGGAACCGGAAGGACAGGGAGGTTTCGCGGTAGCGGGACCTGTTCTGGGGGTCTGTCATGTGCAGTAGCCTGTCGCGGATATAATTCAGGCTGTTCTGGAACAGGACAGAGGTCTTGCTGCTTTCAGGGGCAGCAGGGACAGAGGAATCAATAAGGGGGATGCCACCTGTTTCCTGCTGGAGAAAGGAATGAAAAGCAGCCAGCCGGGAGCGTACATTTATTAGCAGGTCACGGTCATTGCGGCACAGGGGGGCAGGCAGTTCATTGATAAGGACCAGCAGGTGTTCCAGGCCGCGGCCCGCGTCTACCATGTAGAAACTGGCGTCGGAGATACAGAGGATCCGTTTCCTGCGCTCATATACGGTCCGGCTTAGCTGATACAGCCGGCTGCGCATATAAGGGAAATCCGGCGCATCCACACTGCCCTCCAGACGGCTGCCAATATAATGGCTGATCATATCAATCATCCCGCATAAGACATCCTTTGCTGTCTCAACCACCCGTTTCCTTCCCATGAACCACTGGTACAGCATGATGGACACGGCCCCGGCCAGCATGGCCATAAGCCTTCTGGGAAGCTGCGCCCCGCTGACAGGGGAAATGTATATCAGGAACAGATAGGATAAGATGTAAGGGAAATACAGATGGCTGGAGTACTCATAAGTAAATGCATACAGGATCCCCAACAGTGTGACGAAATTAATCATAAACGACATGGGCATGGGAAGGGCGTTTACCCAGTAGGCGGCCAGCGCCATCCAGACCAGCACCAGGGACTGGGCAATCAGGTGGCGGACAGGAGCAGCGGTCAGGTCACGGGCCATGGAGGCGGACATCATGATTGTGAAAATGACGCCCACAATGGAATTTTCCGGGCCGAAAATGAGCTGGAAGACATTGATGTATGCAACAATAAAAATAAAACTGAGTGTGCCGAAGCGGAATTTGTCCCGTACCGGCGCGGGAATCTTAAACCGGATGTTCATGAATGTATGCATCTCCTTTGTTCTGGCTGATAATTGGATAGTGGTTGACTTTGATTACATTTCATATATAATCAAAGAGAAAAAGTCATAGAAGTATGATAGTCATATTTTATTTACTAATTAACAAGGATAGCATTTTAATGGGAATTTGTCAATGGGAGAAAAATATGAAGAATGCAAAAGCATCAGAACGGTTTGTCCAAAACCTGCTGCTGGTAATGCCGGACTGGCATTCCAAACTGGTAAAGCCTTTTCGGGACACGCTGGACAATGAGATGAGCCTGGAGACATACTACTGCCTGGAGACGCTGCGGGCATGCGGTACAGCCACCATGTCGGAACTGGCCCATCAGATGAAGGTACCCAAGCAGCAGATGACAAAATTGGTGGACAGGCTGAGCCAAAGCAGGTTTGTGGAACGGGTGCAGGGCACGGATGACCGCAGGGTCACATGGATACGGCTGACGCCGGGGGCAGTCTCCTATCTGGATGAATATTACCTTAAGAATACGGCATTCATCCAGATGCTGGAGGAAAAGCTGACCCAGGATGAGCTTGAGAGGTTAAATGATGCGGTGGAGGCACTGGAGGAAATCCTGCCTAAGCTGACGTGACCTCCCAGCTGTCCGTGACCGCCGGACTGCTAAGTTTTCCAAGGGATACCATATTGCTGCCATAATCCCGGCCCGGCTCCAGGCAGGCGGAAACAATCTGGCTGTTGTCATAGGTGCGGAAAGAGTACTTCCTTGCGGACAGGTCGATCATTGCGGTGTACTGGGTGTAATCAGCCGTATGGCGGTCCGTCATCACCGCGCCTTTGGGGATGCTGACATTTTCCAGAATATGGAATCCTGTGTTAAGGGCTTCCTTCTGGCTGGCCGGAATGGGGGAATGGCTTTTCAGGTAGGCGGCCCTTACGAATCTGGAGGGAGGTGTAAAATCCCCGGGCAGGCCCAGTGTGCCCGCGCCCTGGCCCAAGGGCGCCATTTTCACGCGGCCCCATTCAGCCTCCTGGGGCTGGTAAGGCGACAGGTTCATATAGTTGCAGAGATTTGTCATATGCCATTGAAAATCAGGGCTGTTGGACAGCACGCCCATTGGATTATCCATGAGCCGCAGTCCACCCTCCGTGCGCTCGGCAACCATGCAGGCCCCGTCCTGGTCTGCCAGGATCCAGTGCAGGGGAGCCACCGTATTGGTAATGCTGTCCTTCCGCCCCACGATCCGTATGGTGTCAAGCATGGAGGCTGCCTGTCTTACGGACGCGCAGAGCCCCAGCAGGAAGCTGACCAGCTCAATGGCTGCAATGGGAGGTCTTGGATCTTCAGGGATATCCCCGGATCCACTGTCATCGTACTTCGCATAACCGGGAAAATAAAGGACAGCTGCCGCAAAACCCATCTCATTGACGCCGTCCGCGAAAATCACAGGGGGAAGATCCTGGGCAGCGCCTATGAAACTGTAGCGGCTGCGGATTCTGTGGGTAGCTGCCAGGTTGTTCCATTCATAACCTCTTGGCGATATGTAAAGTTCTGGGTCAAGGGGATAGGAAAAGTCCATGGTACGGCCAAAACAGGTATTGCCCTGGGAAGTCCGTATGGTGATTGCTGTACACATTTGCACCCCTCCTTATTTGGATGATTGGATTTCCGTTCCGTTATGTCATATATATTCCGCGGTGGATGAAACATTCCGTTTATGTGGCTTGCTACGGAAATATAAATGCGATAGAATATACTTGTGGCTTATAAGGAGGCACCTGTTCCAGGGATTGACCATGGACGGCCATGGAATACCAATATCGGAGGAAGTGTGACATGACAAAAGAAGAACTGGCATTGGAAATCATACAACGCCTGAAAAAAGAATATCCGGACGCAGGATGTACCCTGGATTATAACCAGGCATGGAAGCTGCTCGTCAGTGTCCGCCTGGCTGCCCAGTGTACGGATGCCAGGGTTAATGTGGTGGTTAAGGACCTGTATGACAGATATCCGGATGTACGGTCCCTGGCGGATGCCAAGGTTGAGGATATTGAAAGGATTGTAAAACCCTGCGGCCTGGGGCACAGCAAGGCCAGGGACATAAGCGCCTGCATGAAAATCCTTCAGGAAGAATACGGGGGCAGGGTCCCGGATGACTTTGACGCCCTTCTCAAGCTGCCCGGAGTGGGACGCAAGAGCGCTAACCTGATCATGGGGGATGTGTTCGGCAAGCCGGCCATTGTCACGGATACCCACTGTATCCGCCTGGTGAACCGCATGGGCCTTGTGGATGGGATTAAGGACCCGAAGAAGGTGGAGATGGCGTTGTGGAAGCTGGTTCCGGCCAAGGAGGGAAGCGACTTTTGCCACAGGCTGGTCTACCATGGAAGGGATGTGTGCACGGCCAGGACCAGGCCCCATTGTGATGCATGCTGTCTGGGCGATATATGCGCCCGCAGCGGAATCTGAGAGGCGGACATAAAGTAAGGGACTGCCGCAAAATGACCCGCACAAGTCATTTTGCGGCAGTTCCTAAGACCTGATATAATGTCCACGCAACAGAGAAGGCGGTTTTTATTGTGAATAAATGGGATGGAAGAACAGATTACAGGCGTCTGGAAGAGGCAAAAGAGACTGCCGGCCGGATGATGCATATGCATTATTGTGAAAATGACGTGGAAGGGATTGTTTCCCTGTTTGCCCCGGACATATTGTGGATGGGGGCAGGGGAGGATGAATATATTGTGGGCCGGGAAGCGTGCGTGAAGGCGTTTGCGCAGATGAAAGGCAGCATCCCGCGGTGCAATATATGGGATGAGGAATATGACGCCATACAGCCTTCAGAGGGAATCTATCTTGTTACAGGACGGATGTGGATTGCCACAGATCCCAGCACCCGGATGTACCTGAAGGCGCATCAGCGGGTGTCCTTTGTATTTCAGGAGGAAGGGGACAGGCTCTTATGCGCGCACATCCACTGCTCCAATCCATACCAGGAGATGATGGAGGGAGAAAGATTTCCTGAAAAGATAGGCCGCCAGTCTTTTGACTATGTGGAGGAGCGCATGAAAATCCTGGAGGAGGAGATGCGCCAGAAGAACCGGCAGATGGAGGTAATCATGTCCTCCATTGCAGGCGGGCTGAAAATCAGCAATGATGATGATACCTATTCCTATGCATTTGTCAGCAGGGAAGCAGCGGCCCTGTTTGGATATACGGTGGATGAATTCATGGAAGCCACCGGGGGACAGCGGTGGGCAACGTGTACCCGCCTGATCTGCCGGGCGCATTGGCTGACTGTGAGGCGGCCTTTAAAAACGGCGGCCTTACCTATTCTACCCGTTACAGGGTGCGCTGCAGGGACGGTAGCCTTAAGTGGATTATTGACAGCGGCAAGAAGGCCCAGGATGCGGACGGCAGATGGATGGTGAACAGCATATATCTGGATATTACCCAGTCAGAGGAAAATGCCCAGCGTCTGCGGGAACAGACAGAGCTGCTTGCCAGTATTTATGATACCGTGCCCTGCGGCATTGTCCGTTTTTCCCACGGCAGGGACGGAAGCTACAGGCTGATTTCCACGAACCGGACAGCCATCCTGCTGCAGGGTTATGACAGTATGGAGGAGGGACTTGCTGACTGGCATGACGGTGTGCTGGGAAATGTGCTTCCCCAGGACCAGGATCTGCTGCGCAGCTGCTACGCCATGCTGAAACAGCCCGGTGGCAGGCAGGATAAGGAGTACCGGGCCAGGTGGAAGGACGGTTCCGTCCATTGGATGGAAGGGACCAACATGGTGGTTGGGACCACGCCGGAGGGAGACCATATCATCCAGCGGACCATAGTGGATATTACACAGCGCAAGGCGCTTCAGGTGCAGCTGGAACGTGAGCAGGAGATGTACCGGGTGTCCATGGAAGCCAGCGCCGCCGTGATGTTTGAATACCTTATGGATGAGGATGTGTTCATCAGCTATGAGCCGCGGTCCGGCATGGGGGTCTGGAGGAATGAACTCCACAATTATTCCAACATCCTTCTGGAACAGGAAATCATCCATCCGGAGGATATCCCCCTTGTGCTTGATAATATCTGCGGGGGGCGGGCGGAATGCTTTGAAGTGCGCTGCGCCACGCCTGAAGGGCAGCGCGGCGTTTATACATGGTACAGGGTGAACTGCCGTCTGATTGTGGAGGAAGGGAAGCCGGACCGCGTGGTGGGCGCCATCTATAATATCCATGAGATGAAATCCCTTTTATCTGAAAACAGCGAACACCTGTATATGAACCAGTCGGCCCTGCAGGCAATCAATGGCGTGTATGTCAGCATGTTTTATGTAAATCTTATCCAGGACAGTTATTACGCCGTGCGGTTACCGGATGCCGGCAGGAAGAAACCATTGCCCAGGACAGGGCGGTTTTCGGAAAGCCTGAACCGGTATATCCTGGAACAGACGGACGAGGCTGACCGGGAGCGGGTGGGGGACATGTGCGCCAGGGACTGGCTGCTTCAGGAAATCACCCAGGAAAATGAACATATGGAGGCCGAGTTCCGTCTGGCCGGACAGGAGGACGGGGGATCCTGGTACCGGCTGGAGATCCACCTGGTGGCGATGGAGCAGAGCCGTCCCAAGACCATTATTATTGCAATCCGCAACATCAGTTCTGAGAAACAGAAGGAACTGGAGCACAGGGAAGAGGAAAAGAAGGCCAAACAGGCCCTTGAGGAGGCCTATGCAGCTGCTAACCGGGCCAACCAGGCCAAATCCGAATTCCTGTCCAGGATGAGCCATGATATCCGTACCCCCATGAATGCCATCCTGGGAATGGCCGCTGTTGCGGAACATAATCTGGATAACAGGGATAAGCTCAAGGACTGCCTTCTGAAGATACATACGTCAGGGGACCATCTCCTGGAGCTGATTAATGCGGTGCTGGATATGTCAAAGATAGAATCCGGCAGCGTCTGCCTGGTGGAAAATCCCTTCAGCCTGTCCGGTATGATGGAGGAGGTGGCACAAATCATCCAGACGGATATCGGGCAGAAAGGGCAGCATCTGTTTGTGCGCCTGGAAGGGCTGGTGCATGACGCCGTGCACGGGGACATGGTCCGTGTCAAGGAAATCCTTCTCAACCTCCTGTCCAACGCGGTCAAATACACCCCTGAAAATGGGACAATCAAGGTTTCACTGGAAGAAAAGCTGTCCAGCCGGAGCGGTGTGGGCTGCTTTGAGTTCATTGTGGAGGATGACGGGATCGGCATGACTCAGGCATTTCAGGAAAAGATGTTCACTCCCTTTGAGCGGGCGGAGGATGAGCGGGTCAGCCAGACCCAGGGAACAGGGCTGGGCCTGCCCATTACCCTTAACCTGGTGCAGATGATGAACGGGACCATCCAGGTGGAGAGCCATCTGAATAAGGGGACACGGTTCGTGGTAACCATATATCTGAAGCTGGTCATGGACCAGGACAAAACCCACAGCCAGGACCGGGAACCCCCTGTTAAGGCGCCAAGGGCATTCCGGCCCGGCACCAGGATCCTCCTGGCAGAAGATAATGAGCTGAACCGGGAAATCGTAAAAGAACTTCTGTCCCTGTGCGGACTGGAGATAACATGCGCTGCAAATGGCCGGGAGGCAGTGGAATTATTTGAGGAAAATCCTCCGGGTACTTTTGGGCTTATCCTTATGGATATCCAGATGCCGGTCCTTGACGGATACGGCGCGACCATGGCCATCCGCCGGATGGGCGCGGACCAGAGGCGCCCGGACGGGGCCGGGATTCCCATTATCGCCCTGACAGCCAACGCCTTTGCAGATGATGCATATAAGGCGAAACAGGCAGGGATGAATGAACATGTCACCAAGCCCCTGGACCTGGACCGCCTGCTGGAGACAATGCACCGGTGGATGGATTGAGTAATGACACAATAAAGCAATTATAGAATAAAGTAATGACGGAATGAAGCAAGAGGTGAAGGAATGAAAACAGGAATCGTTGTAGAAGGCGGAGGGATGCGCGGTATATACGGCGCCGGTGTCCTGGACGTGCTTTTGGAGAATGACATAAAGGCGGACGGCCTTATCGGCGTGTCTGCCGGGGCAATACACGGATGCAGCTTTGTCTCGGGACAGAAGGGACGTTCCATCCGGTATAACCTGAAGTACAGCCGCGACCCGAGATACATGAGCATGCGGTCCCTGATAAGGACAGGGGATATGTTTGGGATAGATTTCTGTTACCGTGAACTGCCGGAAACGTTAGACCCATTTGATAATGAGACATTTGAGTCTTCTTCCACGGAATACTATGTCACATGCACGGATGTGGAGACAGGACAGCCGGTGTACCACCGCTGTCCCAGCCTGAGAGGCGACCGGATTGACTGGGTGCGGGCGTCCGCTTCCATGCCGCTGGCCTCCCGGATCGTGGAACTGGATGGGAAGAAGCTGCTGGACGGGGGCGTGGCTGATTCCATCCCGGTCATGGCGTTCCGGAAGATGGGGTTTAAGAAGGACCTGGTGATACTGACCCGGCCTGAGGGATACCGCAAGAAACAGAACCCCATGCTGCCCCTGATACGCAGGGCCTACAGGGAATATCCTGAATTTGTGGAGACAGCGGCCAGCCGCCACCTGGTATATAACCGGGAACTGGATGAAATCAGCCGCCTGGAACGGGAAGGGGAGATACTGGTCATACGCCCAAGCAGGCGCATTAAGATCAGCCGTACCGAGCGCAGGCCGGAGCGGATTGAGCAGATGTACAGGCTGGGAAGGGAAGATGCCATGAAGGCGTTTTCAGGGATAAAGGCGTTCATGGGGGCTTCATAAAAGCGGAAAGGAGACTTGTGATGGAATACAGGAGGTTTGGACATAAGCTGGTACTCAGGCTGGATCCGGAGGAAGAAGTGGTGCAGTGCCTGACAAAGCTTTGTGAGCAGGAGGATATCAGCCTGGCAGAGGTATCAGGGCTTGGGGCCGCCTCTGAGGTGGAACTGGGCCTGTTTGATACGGATACAAAGGCGTTTCAGGGAAAATGCCTTAAGGGGGCTTATGAAATCGCATCCCTGACAGGCAGCATAACGAGAAAGGACGGGGAACCATACCTGCACCTCCATGGGGTGATAGGAAACCCGGTCAAGGGAGAATGCCACGGCGGCCATCTGGTGCGGGCTGTGATCAGCGCCACCGCTGAAATTTTCGTGGACATCCTGCCCGGGGAAGTGGGCCGCAGGATGAGCAGGGAAATCGGACTGAACCTGTTTGACTTCCCGGAATCCCGGTAGAGGGGAGGTACAGATGGCTGGAATGGATTCCCGTACAGACCCCGGCGTCCCGGATTCTGTACGAAAGATGGAAAAGGTAAACCAGAAATCCCTGCCGGAACGGACCGCGGACGCGGTCATGTCCATGCTCCACCATGAAAATTACGGGGTAGGACAGAAGCTTCCCAATGAAATCAAGATGGCGGAGCGTTTCGAGGTCAGCCGTTCCACCATCCGCCAGGCGGAGAAAATCCTTGAACAGAGGGGAATCCTGGTCATTGAGCGGGGGGCGGGCACGTTCGTATCCGGCAGCATGGGGGTCAATGAGGATCCCCTGGGATTTTCCCTGATTTATGATAAAACCAAGCTGGCCAGGGACCTTCTGGAGCTGCGCCTGCTCATTGAACCAAAATCCGCTTCCCTGGCAGCCCAGAACGCGAAGCGGCAGGACAGGGAACTGCTGTTCCGGCTGTGCGATGAGCTGGAGGCCATGGTGGCGGCAGGGGAGAATTATGTGAGGAAAGACATGGAATTCCACCAGGCAGTGGCCAACTGCAGCCAGAACGCGGCAATCCACAACCTGATTCCCTATATCCATCAGATGCTGGTGCTTCATGACAGCATTTCCGCCACCCGCCATATGGAGGAAACCGTGAAGGAGCACAGGCGTATTGCCAGGGCCATTGCGCTAAAGCGCGGGGCGGATGCATATGATGCCATGGAGTACCATCTGATGGTCATACGCAGCCGGTTGATGGAAGACTGGTGACGGCATACGGGAAGAAGCTGGCATACGGGAAGAAGCTGGCATATGGGAAGCAGCTGGCATACGGGCGGAAATCCCATGGGAGGCATTGGACCTAAACAGACAAATTTGTATAAAATAGTGTTACAATGACCGAAAGCGATTAGAAAAACAGAGGTCCTGTTGAAGCGCGGGATTTGAGATGGTATGATGCATCCAGAATCAATTTCAGAAAAAGGAAGGGATGCAGATACCATGGAGAAGATTGTGTTGGACAGCGCCATAAAATTCGGGGCGGGCCGTTACCGCCAGGACAGGAACATCCTGAAGGAGTGCGGGCAGGAGATACGCAGGTTTGGCAAAAAGGCCTTTGTGATAGCAGGACCCCGGGCCTTTGACGCGGTTAAGGGGCAGCTGATTCCGGGATTTGAGGCAGCGGGCCTGGACTATGTGGTAGAGATTTACAGCGGTCCCTGCAGCTTTGAGGCGGCAGGGGAATATGCGGGGAAATGCCTGGCAGCCGGCTGTGATGAAGTAGTGGGGGTGGGAGGAGGAAGGATCATGGATTTCTCCAAGGCCCTGGCTGAGACGGCAGGGCTTGGGACGGTAAATATCCCCACCTCCATAGCCACATGCGCCGCATTTACAACCATGAGTGTCATGTACACACCGCAGGGCGCCAAGAAGACCTGCTGGAGGTTTGAACATGAGGTGGACGCTGTTCTGGTGGACATGGACGTGATTGCCAGCTGTCCCATCCGTTACGCGGCCGCAGGCATACTGGACGCCATGGCCAAGCGGATTGAAATCCAGAACGGTAAGCCGGTGATGACGCTGGAGGACAACCGTTTTGACCTGTTCACCGCATTTAAGATGTCGGAATACACCTACGACGTATTGGAGAAATACGGTCCCCAGGCCATCGAGGACATCCGCTGCCACAAGGTTACCAAGGCAGTGGAGGACATAACCTTCATCAACATAGCGGTAACAGGTGTCATAGCCAACATAACCAAGAGCTTCAGCCAGTCCGCCCTGGGCCATATGATGTATGACGGGGTGCGCACCTTCTTCACAAAGGAGGCAGAGGCAGCCCTGCACGGTGAAATCGTGGCCGTGGCGCTGTTTGCCCAGCTCTACTACAACCAGCTGGAGGGTGAGATGGAGCAGCTTAAGCGGTTCATGGAACGTATGGACATGCCCCTTACCCTGGATGACCTGGGCGTGGAGGGCAATGAGGAAAACCTTAGGATTCTGGAAGAATATCTCATTGATTCACCTTATGTGGGGCAGGATGAGGAAAGCCTCAGGCGCCTGCACGGGGCCATGGGGAAGATGGGGGCGCGGATATGATCTGCTGATAATTGAAAAGACGGGGCTGTTCCGGGCCGGGAAACTTCCAAAAGGTTTCCCGGCCCTTAATACTTTGGATTCTTATTCCAAATCACCGGCATTTCTGATAGAATGAAAAGAGCAAGAAAGAGTTGTGTCAGGAGCAGTGTCATACGTTGTGTCAGGCCCTGCTTCAGGGTTTCTATGTGCAGGAGGGGGGATGGATATGGATTATAAGCACGAACTGGTAATGCCCAATGAGGATCTGCCGTTCAGGCTGTTCCTGTTTGAGGGCAGGGACGGCAATTACAGGGTGGCTAAGCACTGGCACCGTTCGGTTGAGGTTTTCCTGGTGCTGGACGGGCAGATTGAATTTTTCATCAACAATAAGAGGCTTCTGTTGAAGGCCGCTGATTTTGTGATTGTCAATTCCAATGAGATACATTCCATTGAGGTCCCGGACCCCAATTTCACCGTCGTGGTGCAGATACCGGTTTCCTGTTTTGCAGGGTATCTTGAGGACGGGGACTATGCGCTGTTCACCAAACAGGAAGAGGAGGATAACCTGAACCTGGTGCAGCTGATCGTACGGATGTACCGGACTTATGAAGAAAAGGGGTTTGGGTATGAGCTGAAGGTCAGGAGCCTGTTCCTGGAGCTGCTTTACCTGCTGGTCACCCGGTTCATGAAAAAGGAGGACGACCAGGGCAGCATCCGGCAGAAGCGCCATCTGGATAAGCTGTCCAATATAACCGCGTATCTGAAGAATAATTACGATAAGGATATAACGCTGGAAAGCGTGGCAGCCACCTTTGGCTTTTCACCCACCTATCTCTCAAGGATGTTCAAACGGTATGCCAGCGTCAGCTACAAGACCTATCTCCTGGACCTGAGGACGGAGTACGGGCTGCGGGAAATGATGAATACCAGCCACAGCTTAAGCGAAGTGGCGCTGAACAACGGATTTCCCAACGGACGGGCGTTTTCCAAGGCATTTGTGAAGCGGTACGGGTGCCTGCCCAGCGAATACAGGAAGGTGATGGACGGGGAAAATTAAAATGTCCGCCCATCCCGGCGGGGAAGGCTGAAAAGGGCAAAAAAGTGCTGTCATGAAGTCAAGTTTGAATCTGGAAAGACAATCCTGTTCTGGTATAATCGTAGATAGGATGCGTTTACAGCAGGTTCCGGTTACTGGAATCATACGCTGCCAAAGAAAGGGGAATGGCAAGATGAATTATCTGATTGGGGTTGATGTGGGGACGTCTGCAACCAAGACCGTCCTGTTTGATGAGGATGGAGCCGTGGCAGCATCTGCTTCCAGGGAATACCCGCTGTATCAGCCGGAGAACGGATGGGCGGAGCAGAGGCCGGAGGACTGGAGGGATGCGGTGCTTGCAACCCTCAAGGCAGTGACGGAGCAGTCCGGCGTGCCGGCAGAAGACATTAAAGGAATCGGTATATCCGGGCAGATGCACGGACTTGTGATGCTGGACGGAGAGGGTGAGGTCATCCGCCCCTCCATCATCTGGTGCGACCAGAGGACCGGCAGGGAAGTGGAGGATATGCTTGAAATCATGCCCAGGGAGCGGTGGATTGAGATTACGGCCAACCCGCCCCTTACCGGATGGACGGCAGCCAAGATACTGTGGGTCAGGAAGCATGAGCCGGAGAATTACAGCAGATGCCGCCATATCCTTCTTCCAAAGGATTATATACGATATGTGCTGACCGGGGAGTTTGCCACCGAGGTGTCGGATGCCAGCGGCATGCAGCTTCTGGATGTGCCGGCCAGGCGCTGGTCCAAGGAAGTGTTAAAGGCCCTTGATATTGATGAATCCATGCTGGGCAGGGTCTACGAGTCCTGTGAGGTCACAGGGACCGTGCTTGCCCAGGTGGCGGAACAGACTGGGCTGACCGGGGATGTGAAGGTGGTTGGGGGCGCAGGGGATAATGCGGCCGCCGCAGTGGGGACCGGGATCGTGAAGGACGGCACTGCATTTACCACCATCGGGACCTCCGGCGTGGTGTTTGCGCACAGCAGCAAGGTATCCATTGACCCCAAGGGCCGGGTGCACACATGCTGCTGTGCGGTGCCGGGCGCATGGCATATCATGGGCGTGACCCAGGGCGCAGGTCTTTCCCTTAAGTGGTTCAAGGACCAGTTCTGCCAGGATTATGTGTCCGAGGCCAGGGCCAGGGGCTGCGATGTCTACGACCTGATTAATAAGGATGTGGCGGAAATCGGACCAGGGAGCAGCCGGCTGATTTATCTGCCCTACCTGATGGGGGAGCGGACCCCCCATCTGGATCCGGACTGCCGGGGCGTATTTTTCGGGCTTTCCGCCATCCACACCAAGAAGCACCTGTTAAGGGCTGTGATGGAGGGCGTTTCCTACTCCCTGTGCGACTGCAATGAGATACTGAAGGAGATGGGAGTGGAGGTAACGCAGATGATGGCCTGCGGAGGCGGCGGCAAGAGCCCTGTCTGGAGGCAGATGCTGGCCGATCTGTACAACTGCACGGTCAGGACCGTGGCGATGGATGAGGGCCCTGCCCTTGGGGCAGCCATACTGGCCGGCGTGGGCTGCGGCATTTATCCGGATGTGGAGACAGCCTGCGGCCGGATCATCCGTGAAAAGAGCAGCACGGAACCGGTGGAGGAGGAAGCCGCTGTTTATGCAGGTTACCACAGGATATACCAGAACCTGTACCGCAGCCTGAAGGACGGCTTTAAGGACCTGGCCGGGATGAAGGGGTAAAACCAAAACAGCCGCGGACCCGGCGCTGCCCGGCGCCGGGCCCGCCAAAGGGCTTACCTATGCCCATGATGAGGAGGAAATGATATGGAGTTATTGAATGTGTCCAGCCCGGAGTTCAGGCCATATGGGCGCGTAATCAGCGGATACGATGTAAGCGGTCTTATGAAGGCCATGGAATCCACGCCCCTTCCTGAGGGTGTGGTCTATGTGGCTTCCGTACCCGGGCTGGAGGCGCTGCCCATAGGCAGGGAACTGTCTGACGGGATTTATGGGCAGATGGGAATCCAGCTGGGATACTGCAACGGCCATAATAAAAAACTGAATGCCCTGGAGTACCACAGGGATTCCGAGGTGAACCTGGCTGTGACGGACCTGGTACTGCTGTTAGGAAGGCAGCAGGATATAGAAGAGGATTTTACATATGACACATCCAAGGTAAAGGCCTTCCTGGTCCCGGCAGGCACCCTGGTGGAAGTGTATGCCACCACCCTCCACTACGCGCCGTGCCAGACAGCGGACAGTGGGTTCCGGTGCGTGGTGGTGCTTCCAAGAGGAACCAACACAGACCTTGACCACAAGCCGCAGGTGAGGTGCGGCGAGGAAAAGCTGATAACGGCAAGGAATAAATGGCTGATTGGCCATGAAGAGGGCGGACTGGACGAAGGCGCGTGGATTGGCCTTAAGGGGGAGAACATTTCCCTGTAGGACAGAACGTTTCGCAAGGACACGCCTGTCCCAATGACAGTGGAACATTAAAATAATCAAACGGAGGATACATAACTATGATTAACATGCCGGAAGTAAAGATAGGTATTGTGGCTGTAAGCCGCGACTGTTTCCCTGAAAGCCTTTCTGTAAACAGGAGGAAGGCCCTGACAGAGGCGTATAAGAAGAAATATGATGCATCCAATCTATACGAATGTCCAATCTGTATCGTGGAAAGCGAACTCCACATGGTGCAGGCCCTGGAGGATGTGAAGAAGGCGGGCTGCAACGCCCTGGTGGTTTATCTTGGCAACTTTGGCCCTGAGATATCTGAAACATTACTGGCAAAGCATTTTGACGGACCGTCCATGTTCATTGCAGCGGCAGAGGAATCCGGGAACAACCTGGTCCAGGGCAGGGGCGATGCGTACTGCGGCATGCTCAATGCCAGCTATAACCTGAAGCTGCGCAATATTAAAGCATATATCCCTGAGTATCCGGTGGGCACGGCAGAGGAATGCGCGGACATGATTGCGGAATTCGTGCCCATTGCAAGGGCAGTGATTGGACTTAGCAGCCTTAAGATCATCAGCTTTGGTCCAAGACCCCTTAACTTCCTTGCATGCAATGCGCCGATTAAGCAGCTTTACAATCTGGGGGTTGAGATTGAGGAAAACTCGGAATTGGATTTGTTCGAGGCATTTAACCGCCATGCAGGGGATCCCCGCATCCCGGATGTGGTAAAAGATATGGAAGCAGAGCTTGGTACAGGCAATAAAAAGCCGGAAATCCTGGAGAAGCTGGCACAGTATGAGCTGACCCTCCTTGACTGGATAGACGGACACAGGGGATACCGCAAGTACGTTGCCATTGCGGGCAAATGCTGGCCCGCATTCCAGACCCAGTTCGGCTTTGTGCCCTGTTACGTCAACAGCCGTCTGACCGGACGCGGGATTCCTGTGTCCTGCGAGGTGGATATCTACGGCGCGCTCAGCGAATTCATCGGCACATGCGTGAGCCAGGATGCGGTCACCCTGCTGGATATCAACAACTCGGTTCCGGCCGACCTTTATGAAGAGGATATCAAGGGCAGGTACGGTTATACCCAGAAGGAAACCTTCATGGGCTTCCACTGCGGCAACACCAATTCAGGGAAGCTGTCCTTCTGTGAGATGAAGTACCAGTTAATCATGGCCAGGGCCCTTCCTGAGGAAGTGACCCAGGGCACGCTGGAAGGCGACATCATCCCTGGCGACATTACCTTCTACCGTCTCCAGAGCACGGCTGATAACAAGCTGCGGGCCTACATTGCCCAGGGAGAGGTGCTGCCGGTTGCCACCCGTTCCTTTGGCGCCATCGGTATCTTTGCAATCCCGCAGATGGGCAGGTTCTACCGCCATGTGCTGATTGAAAAGAACTTCCCGCACCACGGCGCGGTTGCATTCGGACATTATGGGAAGGCAATTTACGAGATATTCAAATTCATCGGCGTGGATGTGGAGGAAATTGGATTTAACCAGCCTGCGGGCATGCTTTATAAGACGGAGAATCCGTTTGCGTAAATAAATGCTTTAGCAGGATTAAGTGGACTGTAAAAGGGACGTCCGCCATACGGCCCCGGACAGACTGCCGGTAAACCAGGCGGGAAAGCCTTATATGGGCTCTCCCGCCTTGCTTGTTTGTGAGGCATATTTTCTGTATGATGACAGAAGATAAGTATTGCCCGGTGCCTGGACCGGGACCCGGGATTTAAAAGGAGAGGAGGTGGGGAGATGGACCGGAATAAAAAAAAACTGTTTTGGCTGGTACTGGCTGGTTTGTTCTGTATTGTATTCCTCACCCTGCTGACCATTTCCTTTTATGGTTACGTGCTGGAGAAGATAGGGGTGGAGTACGCGGAGAATTCCAGGACCTATGACCGCTACTTTGTGATGATTGTAGGCAATACGGAGTCGCAGTTCTGGAAGGATACATATACCTGTGTCAGGGAAGAGGCGGCTGCCCAGAATGCTTATGTGGAACTTAAAGGAACCAGCCAGTCATCCTCCTATACCATGACGGACTTTATGGATATGAGTATTGCCGCCAAGGTGGACGGCATTCTGCTGGAGTGCACGGCGGAGGAGGCCCTGGAAGGGAAAATCAATGAAGCCAATGAAAAAGGAATACCGGTTGTTACCATTTTGAATGATGCGCCAAAGACCGGGCGTAAGAGTTATGTGGGAATTAATCCATACCAGCTGGGCCAGGAGTATGCGGCCCAGATATGGAATATACTTCCAAAAGAGAAAGAGAACCTGAGGATTACGGTCCTTCTTCATGATAATGCCATTGACAGTAACCAGTCGCAGATTTTCAGCCAGATCAACAACCTGATGGTTACCTCCGAGGAGACCCAGGGAAGGGTAAGGGTAGAGGAAATCAGGATTTCCTCTGAACGGGCCTTTGAATCCGAGGAGATTGTCTGGAACCTGTTCCAGAATGACCAGGGGGCCCCGGATATCATTGTATGCATGGATGAGGTGGATACCGAGGCAGTGTACCAGGCCGTGATTGATTATAACCGGGTGGGGGAAACCCAGGTGATCGGATATTACAAATCTCCTGCCACACTGGATGCCGTGCGGAGGGGAACCATGGCCATGTCCCTTTATATTGATACGGAACAGATGGGAAAGTACAGCGTCCAGGCCATGATGGAGTGCATCCGGGACGGCCGGACCAATTCATTTTATAGTGTGGACCTGCAGTTTGTGGACAGTGAAAATGTATCCGGCTTTATGCGCAGGGGACGCTGAGTCTCAGACAGGCCGGTGCCCGTAGGGGACCGGTACGGTGATTGGATGGACATGCGATGGATGTACATGGGCATGGATGGATACAAGGATAGGTGGGCGTGTATGGGGAGATATTGGGACAGAATCTGGGGAAATATCCCAATTGCACATAAACTGTTTCTGGAAATCGCATTGACGGCTGCTGCGCTTTTTGCCAGCAACCTGTTAATCTATGCCCAAATCAACCGTATGGTGGTGCGGATGGATTCCGTGTACTCCAGCAATGTGAACCTGAATGAACTGTCTGACTGTCTTGCAGAGGTACAGAATTACATGTACAAATATCTGGAGGTCAAGGATTCGGATTCCCTGACCGCCTATTATAAAGCAGAACAGGAATACCGGGACCTTCTGGATGGACTTAGCAGGAAGATTACAGACAATCCCATCCAGATTCTGGAAAAGAATATACGCAGCATGTCTGAATCCTATCTTTCCATCACGGATGAGACCGTGCAGGCCAAGCGGGGACTGAACGTGGAGAAATACAAAAGCTCCTATGAGTCCGCCCTGCGCCTTTACAAATTCATCAATGATGATATCTCCGTACTGAACGGCCGCCAATTCAAGAATAACTCAGCCAGCTACAAGACGCTTCAGTCCGCCCTGCGCTACCTGGAAATCATCAGTCTTGTGATCCTCTGCATCGTGATGGTAATCAGCCTTGCGGTCATGATGATGACAAGGGATATTGTGACCCCGTTAACCAATCTGGCACACACGGCCAAGCTGGTGGGCCAGGGGAATTTCCATGTTAAGGTGACACCCATAAAAACAAGGGATGAACTGGGGATTGTTACGGGAACCTTCAATCAGATGGTGGACAGCCTGGACGAATATGTGAATAAGATTAAGGAAAGCGCGGAAAAAGAGCAGGAAATGAAGGCACGGGAGCTTTTGATGGCAAACCACCTGAAGGAAGCGCGTCTTAAATACCTTCAGTCCCAGATTAACCCCCATTTTCTTTTTAATTCCCTGAACGCAGGGGTGCAGCTGGCAGTGATGGAAGATGCGGAGAAGACCTCGGTGTTTATAGAAAAAATGGCTGACTTTTTCCGGTACAATGTAAAAAAGGGATCGGGGGATGCCACTATACGGGAGGAAGTGGAAACCGTGGACAACTATATCTACATCCTCAATGTGCGTTTTGCAGGGGATATCCTCTATGACTCTGCGCTGGATGGAACGGTCCTGGATTATAAGATTCCCAGTATGATCCTTCAGCCGCTGGTTGAAAATGCAGTGAACCATGGCATACGCGGCGTTGAGTGGCAGGGAGAAATTCGTCTTAAGGTGCAGGACAAGGGGGACCGGATTGAGATACGGGTGGAGGATAATGGAAAGGGGATGACCCGGGAACAGGTTGAGACAATCCTGTCGGGGAGCCATACAACCGTGGACAGTGATTCCACCGGCATCGGGCTGGGGAATGTAATTGCCAGGCTAAGGCTTTATTACAGTACGGATCAGATTTTCAGTATTAACAGCAAGGGTACGGATCAGGGCACGTCGGTTATCCTGACCATCCCGAAGAAGGAGGAAGATGGAGATGTTCCGGATATTAGTGGCTGACGATGAGGGGATCATGCTGGAATCCATTAAAAGTATTATCCTGTCCAACTTTGGAAGCGAATGCCAGGTGGCCTGTGTGAAAACCGGGCGGGCCGTCATTGAGCAGGCAGAGGTATTCCGGCCGGATATTGCCATTGTGGATATCCAGATGCCTGGTTTAAGCGGCATACAGGCCATCCGCGAGGTGCGCAGGTTCAACTCCTCCATGGTGTTCATCATCATTACTGCTTATGACAAATTTTCCTATGCCCAGGAAGCAGTCAACCTGGGGGTGATGGAGTTCATCACAAAACCAGTGAACAAAAAGAAGATACTGGATGTGTGCATCCGCGCCATGCACCAGGTGGAGGAGGCCAGGAAGAAACTTAGCGATGACCTGAAAATCCGGGAAAAGCTGGAACTGGTGGTCCCCATGATTGAGAGTGGATTTATCTATAATCTGCTCCGGGATGACACGGATATATACCGGAAGGATTATCTGGAGATGCTGGATATAAAAGTCCGGTATGGCTTTGCCATTGTCCTGGAATTTGGCGATGGTGTGGTGGACGGACTGATGACCAATGCAGTGGGGGCAAACGTCAGGCTGAATAAGTATTACACCCAGCTCCGGGAACTGGTAAAGGACTACTTTGACTGTATCACAGGGCCTGTCATGGGGAACAGGATCGTGCTGTTCGTGCCCTTTGAGAGGGAGAAAACCCGGTATGAAGAGCGGGTGGAAATCATTACCAGGACCAGGAACATGATTTACAGGCTGGAAGCTGGCATTGACATGCAATTTCGGGGAGGCATCGGCATGGTGACTCCTGTGGAGGAGGCTATGGATTCCTACAAGGGGGCGTTAAGGGCCTTGAGGGAGAGCGACAGCCATGTGGTACATATAACAGATATACCGGCCATTGCGAATTATGACGGGGAGTATCCCTTAAAACTGGAGAACCAGTATTTTCAGAGAGGGGCAAAGGCGGACAAGGAAGGTGCCGCAGCCTGTGCCAACGAGTTCTTTGACTGGATGCTGGAACATGACGGGAATGTGAGGGCCAATATCGAGGTAAAGGTGCTGGAACTGATCATACGCCTGGAAATGATGGCATTTGAGGAGGGAAGCGTCCGTTATGGGTTCCGTTACAGGGAAAATTATCTGGAGGAAATCCAGGGCGCTGCCGACATGGCCGCATTGCGCTGCTGGTTCGTCAGGAAAACAAGGGAAGTCTGTGATAACATCAGTACATCCAGGGAACGGGAATCTGAAAACGTGGTATTCAGGGTAAAGAGTTATATCAATGATAATTATGCCCAGGATATTTCGCTGGATGATGTGTCACGGCTGGTGGACATCAGTCCCTATTATTTCAGCAAGCTGTTTAAGCAGGAAGTAGGGGAGAACTTCATCGAGTATCTGACACGTACCAGGATAACCCATGCCATGCGCCTGCTGGAGGATTCCAGGTACAGCATAAAGGAGGTGTGCCTGATGTGCGGTTACAGCGACCCCAATTATTTCAGCCGCATTTTCAAAAAGTATGAGGGCATGACACCAAGCGAGTACAGGGAGAGGTGATGGGATGGAGAAGGGAAAACGGGGCAGGAAGATGGCGGATAAGACCGCTGGGGCGGGAAAAAGAATGATTACTGCCGTACTTGCCGTTATTCTGGCCATATACACATGTATGGCCTTGGGCGGATGCCGGAAGACAGAGGAGGTGCCTGAAACCAGCCAGGAGGAGACAGGGGACCGTCTGCAGATTGGCCTGAGTTTTGAATCCTATGTGATTGAGCGCTGGATCCGGGAACGTGATGTGTTTGTCTCCGCAGCCAAGGAACTGGGGGCGGATGTGAACGTGCAGAACGCCAACGGAGACGTGCAGGAGCAGATTGCGCAGATTGAATATTTCATCAGGAAACAGATGGATGTGATTGCGGTGGTGGCCGGGGACTGCGACGCCCTGTCCGATGTGATGAAGAAGGCCAAGGACGCAGGCATTAAGACGGTCAGCTATGACAGGCTGATTAACAATTCAGACTGCGACCTGTACATATCCTTTAATAATGAACTGGTGGGGCGGCTGATGGCGGAATGTTTCCTGGAATACGCGCCGGATGGCGGGGACATTTTCATGATTCAGGGGCCCCAGACCGATGGCAATGTCCATCAGATTAGGAAAGGGTTTGACGACGTCATAAGAGGCAGCAGGCTGAATGTTGTATACGAGGCCAACTGTGAGGGATGGCTGGCAGAGCATGCATTTACCTATGTAAAAGAAGGGCTTTCCCGGCACAAAGATATCGTGGGGGTCATGTGCGGCAACGATGACCTGGCAACCCAGGCATTCCGGGCGCTATCCGAGGAACGGCTGGCAGGTAAGGTAATCCTTACCGGACAGGACGGGGATTTGATGGCATGTCAGCGGATTGTGGAAGGGACGCAGAACATGACTGCCTTCAAGTCAGTGGAGGAAGAGGCCAGGTTGGCAGCGGAGTATGCGGTCATGCTGGGCAGGGGCGAGGAACTTACCGGTATTACCAAGACCATTCATGACGGCACTTATGATGTCCCATACCGGGAACTGCTTCCGGTTGCGGTCACAAAGGAGAACATGGATGATGTAATCATAAAGGGCGGGTTCCACGCTGAGGAGGATGTTTATCTGAATGTAAAGAAGTAAGCCCCATACTGCAGATTGTCCAGGCAGCATATATCAGATTCTGATATGGCTGCTTTTTTCATGTTTTTACCGGAACAAAATACAGCCATATAGCATTTTTTTGCTGTCAGGCTGTCCAGCTGTCCAGGTCCCCATTGGCAAACCGATAGTTTTGTGCTAATGGTTCACAAGCAAGTCCAGTCCGTCCTGTGATAGGATAAAACTATCAAAAATAAGTGTCTGGAGGAGGATTTTATAATGAAAAAGAGATTGATTGCAGCGGCACTGACAATGGCCATGGCAGCTGGTATGATGACCGGATGCGGCGGGGACCTGGGTCT
>OBXM01000833.1_pt1 | contig 24577 bp, 15 predicted proteins | sample 1538141 | NCBI WGS metagenome assembly OBXM01 (sample SAMEA2580153, study PRJEB22360) | human gut metagenome | biome: human gut; feature: human-associated habitat; material: faeces | place: Denmark | collected 2008/2010 | reverse complement strand
ACGTGGCAGCGCCGGCCGGCGCTGCCACGGGGCCGCAGCTTGCCGATCGCGTGTCGAAGCGCTGCAAGCGCCTGAGCGAGCTGTACGGCCTGTCCAGCCGCGAGGCCGAGGTCATGGAGTTGCTCGTGCGCGGCTACTCGGGCCCGGCCATCGCCGAGATGCTGTTCATTTCCGAGAACACCATGCGGACCCACTCGAAGCGCATCTACGCCAAGCTCGACATCCACAAGAAGCAGGAGCTGCTGGTCCTGATCGACCAGATGTAGGGGAAGCGCGACGTCCGAGCTGGGAGGATGCTTGCTTCGTGGGCGCAAATGGCTTCCCATGGCAATTTTGGTGGCGGTTGGCGCGTCGCTTCGGCTTCGTTGCGAAACGCGACCAGGCCTTTTGCCGACGGCGCGTCGGGCGAGCGCGCTTTAAGCGTCCGATTATTGTCATGGGTGCCGTTTTGCGCCCAGCATTTCCGGTCGCGTGGTGCCAAGCAGCTGAGATCGTAGTCTGATCTGCTTGAGTTCCCAATCGTGCGCTCGGGAGCGACATCTCGTTCCCAGCCGTTTCGCCATCGCATGGGCGACCTTGTCCATTTCCGACCTCGTGCGCAGTTGGTCGCTTGAAACGGTGATGACGAGGATGCCCGCGTACGCCAACGCGGTTCTGCGAGCCGAGCCCTTCTCCTGCTCGGCCTCCCCTGCATGGTGCAGCCGGCTGTCGTACTCGACATCGAGTTTCGCGTCGGGCCAGAACAGGTCGCAGCGGCATATTCGGCCCACGTCCCGTCCGCGCGCGTTCTCCGAGATGCGCACAGGGTGGTTCAGCGTTGCCGGGGGAAACCCGTAGCCGCCGAGGCGTCCCGGAAAGCTGCTGAGCATGGAAAGCTGCGATTCTTTGGGCGATTCCGAATTCTGGAGTATGTGCGGAACGGCTTTTCTCGCCGCGCCGACGCCGTTGACATCTTGCGTGCGGGAGAGGAGCGACTGCAGCTTCGGCACGGAGGTCAGGGGGAGCTGGTCGGGTGCCATGTTGCCGTCTGGCAGGGCAGGCAGCCGGTATCGTCCGCAGAACTCGTAGCCCGTTTCGACGAGGTTCGCTAAAGCGGCCGTGCGGGCTTCGAGCAGCAGGCACAGTTCGGGCGAGGCGACGAACACCCCGTCGCCCACGTTGACGAAAGCCGATGAGGGAATCCTTCGGTCGAACACGCTGCAGGTTATGCGTGCAGTGCGCACGCGCGAAAGCGCGTTGGGGACGATAAAGTGCGCGGGGTTCGCGTGTTGCGCGAGCCCGATGCGCTCGAGCCGTTCCAAATCGCCTGCGCTCGGCTTGGCTACGTCAGGCGAATCCGAGCGAAAGCTCCGAGGCTCGCCGCGGCGAGCGAGCAGCGCGCGCGTTTGGGAATGCGAGCGCTTGGCGCGCCAGAACTCCATCGACGAGGTATGTCCGAGAACGATTTCCATGCGTCCAGCGTACCATGGCAAGCCGGGTAATGGAAGAGCAAAAATGATGTTTGATCAGGCGTTATACGTTAGATTCACGTGAGAAGCGCGCTAGATCGGCGCTAGATCCGCGTGGAATTTCCGTTAGATTCGCGCTAGGGCCGTGCGAGGTTTCCGCTAGATCGGCGCGCCGCTCGCCCAGGCGCCTGCATGCCGTCATGCGGGCGATTCGATTGGAGCGCCCCGGTGTTCGTGGGCGCAAAAGGCCACCCATGGCAATTCTGATGGCGATTTTACCGAAGGACGGGCATGCGGGTTGTTCACCACCTGGGGTTTTGCTAGCTGTAGGCGTTGAAGCGTCGAAGAATCGCGTTGGAAATTGTCATGGGTGCCGTTTTGCGCCCACAACGGCGAAGTATGGTCGGCGGGGGTCGCGGAGATGTGCGTTCGCAGCGGGATCGCGGGATCCTGGGGTTGGGATGCGGGATCGCGGGATCCCGCCCGCGCCGCCCGCTCCTTTGCCGGTGACTTCGCCGTGCGATTGTGGGACAATGGGACGTGAACTATTCGAATTCGCGCATGTGAGGTATGAGAGCCATGTCTGCCCAGTTCAAGATCAAAGCGGCCGACCCCGCGTCCGTCGTGCGCCTGGAGCGCGAACTCGGTCTGCCCCGCTTCATCGCAGCGACGCTGGTCGCCCGCGGCATCGACAACCCCGCTGCGGTTCACCGTTTCCTCGCGCCGTCGCTCGAGCGCGACTGGCTGGACCCCTACATCATCCCCGGCCTGTCCGACGTGGCCGATGCCCTGGAAGCCGCCGTCAAGCGCGGCGACCACATCCTCGTGTTCGGCGACTTCGATCTCGACGGCATCTCGGCCACCACCGTGCTCACCCGCGGTTTGCGCGCCCTCGGCGCGCAGGCCACGCCGTTCATCCCGCTGCGCTTCGAAGAGGGCTACGCGCTGTCGCAGGCCGCCATCACGCGCGCGTGCTCGTTCGGCCCCGACTTCATCGTCACGGTGGACTGCGGCATCGCCTGCAAGGCGGAGCCCGCGGCGGTGGTGGAGGCGGGTCTGGGCCTGGCTATCACCGACCACCACGAGCCGGTGGACCTTGTGCCTGAAGGCGTGCCCGTGGCCGATCCGAAGTGCGACGCGAACTGCCCCAGCTCCATCCTGGCGGGCGTGGGCGTGGCCCTGAAGCTGGTGCAGGTGCTGGGCGGCCGTCTGGGCCAGCCGCACCTATGGCGCGACTTCACCGACTTCGCCACGCTGGGCACGGTGGCCGACCTCATGCCCATGCGCGACGAGAACCGCGCCCTCGTGTCCGACGGCATCGCGCGCATGAACGCCGCGCCGCGCCCGTGCATCGCCGCGCTGCTGGCCACCAGCGGCGCGGCCGACAAGCCCGTCAGCGCCACGAACCTCAGCTTCTCCGTCATCCCGCGCCTCAACGCCGCCGGCCGCATGGGCGACGCGCAGCTGGCGCTCGACCTGCTGATGACCGACGACTTCGAGGAGGCGAACCGCCTGGCCACGAAGCTGGAATCGGTGAACGATCAGCGCCGCGCCATCGAAGCCGAGCTGTCCGAGATCGCGAAGGCGCAGGCCGCCGAGATCTACCACGGCCAGCGCGCGCTGGTGGTGTCGGGCGAGAGCTGGCACGAGGGCGTGAAGGGCATCGTGGCAAGCCGCCTGGTGAACACGTACGGCGTGCCCAGCCTGCTGTTCACCATCGACGGCGACGAAGCGCGCGGCAGCGGCCGCAGCGTGGGCCAGGTCAGCCTGTTCTCGGCTGTGGAAAGCGCATCCGACCTGCTCACGCGCTTCGGCGGGCACGATGCGGCCGTGGGCGTCACGCTGCCGGCCGACAAGCTGCCGGAGTTCGAGCGGCGCCTGTGCGCCTACATGGACGCGCTGCCCGAGGGCGCGTTCCATCCGCTCGTGGAAATCGACTCGTGCGTCAGCCTCGATGAGCTGACGCTGGACAACGTGGCGCAACTGGACAAGCTGGCGCCGTTCGGCCAGGAGCATCCCGTGCCCGTGTACCTGGCGCGCGACGTGATGCTGGCGAACTGCCGCGCGGTGGGCGCCGAGAAGAACCACTTCTCGTGCTCGCTGTCCGACGGGCGCGCCACGGTGTCGGGCATCATGTTCCACTGCTCGGACATCGAATCGCTCATGCGCACCGACAGCGTGGTGAACGCCGCGTTCGAGGTGCAGATCGACGAATGGCGCGGCCGCAAGTCGGTGAAGGCCATGCTGCAGTCGCTGGCTCCCGCGCGCACCTGCGGCGCCCTGGAGGCCTGCCTCAACCCCGAGAACCTCAGCTTCGTGGCCGACCTGTACGCCACGAGCGACGCCGAGCTGTGCGCGAACGCGCCGCATCGCCCCGAGGACGTGGAGGCCTACGAGGCGGCCCGCGCGGCGAACCGCGCCTGCTGGGAGCGCAAGGCCGCGGAAGACCCCGCGGCGCTCGAGCAGGCCGTCGTGCGCCCCATCAGCGGCGACAAGCCGCTGCACGACGCGCAGCGCGAGATCCTCGCGCATCTGCGCGCCGGGCGCTCCACGCTGGGCATCATGGCCACGGGGCGCGGCAAATCGCTGACCTTCCAGGTGCACGCCGCCACGCGCGCGCTGGCGAACCACGAGGCCAGCCTGTTCGTGTACCCGCTGCGCGCGCTGATCGCCGATCAGGCGTTCCACCTGCGCGAGGCGCTGGACGCGTTCGGTATCGGCGTGATCACGCTGACGGGCGAGAGCACGCCCGACGAGCGCCGCCAGGGCTTCGCGGGCCTGGCCGACGGCACCTACGACATCGTGCTGACCACGCCCGAGTTCCTTGCGTGGCACGCTGACGAGTTCGCGGCCGCGGGCCGCGTGCGCTTCGTCGTGGTGGACGAGGCGCACCATATCGGCCTGGCGAAGGCGGGCCAGCGCGTGGCCTACGCCACCATCGGCGCCGCCATTGCGAAGCTGGCTGGGCCCGGCGGCGAGGCTCCCGCGGTGCTGGCGCTTACGGCCACGGCCGACGACGAGGTGGCGGCCGCCATCAAGCGCGAGCTGCCGGTGGACGCCTGCGTGTACGACCCGGCTTCGCGTCCCAACCTCGAGGTGGACGACCAGCGCAACCTCAAGAACCGCGACGACTACCTGGCGAATCTCATCGCGTCGGGCGGCAAGACGGTCATCTACGTGAACTCGCGCGAGCAGTCGGTTGCCGTGGCGCGCGCTCTGCGCAAGCGGGTGCCCCAGCTGGCGCCGCTCATCGGCTTCTACAACGCGGGCCTCGCACGCGCCGAGCGCAAGCGCATCGAAGAGCTGTTCCGCACCGACGCGCTGTCGGTGCTGGTGGCCACGTCCGCTTTCGGCGAGGGCGTGGACATCCCCAACATCCGCCACGTGGTGCTGTACCACCTGCCGTTCAACGAGATCGAGTTCAACCAGATGAGCGGCCGGGCGGGCCGCGACGGCAAGCCCGCGGGCATCCACCTACTGTTCAACCGCGGCGACTGCTCGCTCAACGAGCGCATCCTGCGCGACATGACGCCCGACCACGACTGCCTGGCCCAGGTGTACCGCCGCCTGCGCAGTCTGCAGCGAGAGATGGGCGAGTGCTTCTTCACCATGGGCAACGCCGATCTGGCCGCGGCGGCCAGCACCGATGCATTCCCTATCAGCCCCGCCTCGGCAGCGTGCGGCGTGGCGGTGTTTCGCGAGCTCGGGCTTATCGAGACGCACACCGCGTTCGGCGCCGACGGCATGGCGCGCTCCATCCACGTGGTGGAGACGCAGGACAAGGTGGAGTTGACGGACAGCGTACGCTACCGTGAAGGTTTGGGGGAGCGCGAGGTGTTCCACGCGTTCCGGGACTGGGCGATGAAGAGCGATTCTGCTACCCTCCATATACGCGTGTCGCGGCCCATTTTGCCGGGTGACGCGGCAGGCGACGCGCGCGAGCGCTAGGGCATAGGGAGGACGACCAAAATGGGCAAGAGCAACCATGAGGAGCTGCTGGGCGGCGCGCCCGAGGCGACGTCGAACAAGCAGACCGTGGAGGACAACCTGCTGGGCCGGCCGCACGTGGCCGAGAAATCGTTCGCGCCCGAAGCCAAGAAGGACGCCCTCGCGCCGAAGACTCCCGAGGAGCGATTCGCCGAGCTGCAGCGCCTGACCTCGGTGTACCTGTCCGAGGACGACGAGGCCATGCTGGCGAAGGCCTTCCGATTCGCAAGCGAGGCGCACGAGGGCCAGTGCCGCAAAAGCGGCGAGCCGTTCGTGGCACATCCCGTGGAGGTGGCCATCATCCTGGCCGACTTGCGCATGGACGTGGAAACGCTGTGTGCAGCGCTGCTGCACGACACCGTGGAGGACACCAGCGTGACGCGCGACCAGGTGGAAGCGGAGTTCAATCCCCAGGTGGCACAGCTGGTGGAGGGCGTGACGAAGATCACGCGCATCGAGGTGGAAAGCCTCACCGACGAGCAGGCCGCCACCATCCGCAAGATGTTCGTAGCCATGAGCAAGGACATCCGCGTCATCGTCATCAAGCTGGCCGACCGCCTGCACAACATGCGCACGCTGGGCGCGCTGCGTGAAGACCGCCGCATCTTCAAGGCGCGCGAGACGCTGGAGATTTACGCGCCCATCGCGCACCGTCTCGGCATCAACAACATCAAGTGGGAGCTCGAGGACCTGTCGTTCTACTATCTGGAACCGAACAAGTTCAAGCAGATCAGCCGCATGGTGACTGAAAGCCGCTCTGAGCGCGAGGGCTATCTCGACCAGATCATCTCCATCTTGCACGACGAGATGGAAAAGGTGAACATCCAGGCGCAGATCATGGGCCGCCCGAAGCACCTCTACTCCATCTACCAGAAGATGACGAAGAAGGGCAAGGGCTTTTCGGAGATATACGACCTCATCGCCGTGCGCGTTATCGTGAAGTCGGTGAAGGACTGCTACTCGGCTCTGGGCGCGGTGCACACGCTGTGGCATCCGATGCCCGGCCGTTTCAAAGATTACATCGCCATGCCGAAGTTCAACATGTACCAGAGCCTGCACACCACGGTCATCGGGCCGGCGGGCCGTCCGCTGGAGGTCCAGATCCGCACCGAAGACATGCACCGGCAAAGCGAGTACGGCGTGGCGGCGCACTGGCGCTACAAGGAGAAGGGCGGCAAGAGCGGCGACGCGCTGGACCAGCAGCTGGCGTGGCTGCGCCAGATGGTGGACTGGCAGGACGAGTCGCAGGATTCGCGCGAGTTCCTGAAGGACCTGAAAGTGGATCTCGCGCCCACCGAGGTGTTCGTGTTCACGCCGAAAGGCGAGGTCATGAGCCTGCGCGCTGGTTCGACGCCGGTCGATTTCGCCTACGCCATCCACACCGAGGTGGGCAACCACTGCGTGGGCGCGAAGGTGAACGGCGCCATCGTGCCGCTGACCTATGAGCTGCAGCTGGGCGACCGCGTGGACATCCTCACGCAGAAAAGCGCCAGCCCTTCGCGCGACTGGCTGGGCATCGTGAAAACGCCCAGCGCGCGCAGCAAGATCCGCTCGTACTTCAGCAAGGTCAGCCGCAGCGACGATTTGCAATTCGGCCGCGACAAGCTGACCCGCGAGATGCGCAAGCACGGTCTGGGCATATCCAGCGCCCAGTCGATGCGCGCCCTCAAGTCGGTGGCCGACCACATGGGCTACAAGGACGCCGACGACATGCTCGTGCACATCGGCACCGGCAAGGAAAGCGCCCAGCACGTGGCGAACCGTCTGCTGAAGATCCTCGTGGACAAGGGCCACGAGGCCGAGACCGCCATGGACTACGTGGCAGGCGACATGTCCACCGGCAAGATGCCGCCGATGCTGACCAGCGTGAAGGCGCCGAAGAAGCACGAGGCGCACACGTCGAACGGCGTGGTGGTGAAGGGCGTGGACGACGTGCTGGTGCGCCTGTCGCGGTGCTGCAACCCGGTGCCGGGCGACGAGATTCTCGGCTTCGTGACGCGCGGCCGCGGCGTGTCGGTGCACCGCGCCGACTGCCCGAACGCTCAGGATCTCAAGCAAACCCCCGAGCGTATCATCGAGGTGGCCTGGGAGAACGATCTGCCGAAGAACACGTCGTTCAAGGTGGAGGTGTTCTTGGACGCGCTCGACCGCATGAACCTGCTGCGCGACGTGGCCATCATCCTGTCGGAGCAAGGGGCGAACGTGCTGTCCAGCTCCACCACGTCGCATCGCGACGGCATGGTGGAGATGCGGTTTTTGTTCCAGGTGTCCGATATCAACCATATCGATATCGTACTGAGCAAACTGCGCGGCATCGAAGGAGTGTTCGACGCGCGCCGCATGGTTCCCAAGGCCGGCGGCGGCAAGAAAAAGACTAGGAGCGACGCATGACCAATAAGGTGAAGGGCACGTGCGTGCCCGTCGAGTACCTCGTGCTCGGCATGCTGGAGAACAACGTGTACATCATTTCCGACGGCAAGGCCACCATCGTGGTGGATCCCACGTGCAAGCCCGACGAGATCATCAAGGCGGCGGGGGGCTCGGTCGACGCCATCATCCTCACGCATCGCCATTCGGACCACGTGGGCGCTGCGAAGGAGCTGCGCGACAAGACCGGCGCCACGGTCATCGCCTCGGCCATCGACGCGCCCATCATTTCGGGCGAGAAGAAGCTGCCGCGCGACGACATGCGCTTCACGCCGTGCCCGGTGGATCATGTAGTGAACGACGGCGACATTCTCAAGATCGGCGACATGCCGTGGAAGGTGATCCTGACGCCGGGTCACACCGAGGGCGGTATCTGCCTGTTCATCGACCCGCGCTTCGGCACGAACCCTGAAGGCGCGCCGGTGCTGATTTCGGGCGACACGCTGTTCTGCGGCTCCATTGGCCGTACGGATTTCCAGGGAGGCGACATGAACGCTATGCGCCGCTCGCTGAAGCGCCTGGCCGTGCTGCCCGACGAGACGGTGGTCCTGCCCGGCCACAACAGCACCACCAAGATCGGCAACGAACGCAAAAGGGTGTTCGCTTACTACGCGTAGGGGGTCGCGGCTTACGCTCAGGAGACGGATTGCGCGCTCCGTGCCCTCAGGATGACCGAGTCTTCCTCCTCATGACCAGCGAAATCGCCAGGCAGGCGAGGGCGAAGGCGCCGAAGGCGGCAAATCCGGGGACGCTCGTGCTGAACAGCAGCGTCGATGCCGACAGCACGAGCGGCGGAAAGAAGCCGCCCAGGCCGCCCATCATGGCCACGATGCCGTTGGCAATCCCGGCTTGCTTCGTGAAGTACGCAGGCACCAACTTGAACACCACGCCGTTGCCGATGCCGCATGCGATGCTGACCAGATAGATGCCCGTCAGGTACACGGGCAGCCCCGGTGCCGTGGCCAGCACCGCGGCGCCTGCGGCGAGGCCTGCGAACACGAGGGCCAGCGGCGCCTTCGGGGGGGGGGGGCTGGAACCCGGGGGCCCAGCAGCCGATAACAGTCGAACCGGTCGCCCAGCCAGCCGCCCAGCACGCGGATGGCGGCCGCCGCCACGATAAACACCGAGGTGGCCACGCCTGCCGACACGCCGTCCATCCCGTAGTGCGACGTGAGAAAGTTCGGCAGGTACACGGTCAAGGCTACGAAAGCGCCGAATGTCACGAAGTAGAACAGCGACAGGAACCACAGGCGCGCGTCGCTCCAGACGGCGCGCAGCTGCTCCATGACCGGCGTCTTCACACGCGGTTCGTCGCGATCGCCCAGCACGAAGTTCAGCACGATGAACGCCGCCAGCAGCACGAGGTACAGCTTGACGGCCATGCGCCAACCGAAGGCAACCGCGGCCACGGGCGCCAACCAGGTGGTCAGCGCCGTTCCCATATTGCCGAAGCCGTATACCCCGTTCACGAAGCCGTGGCGCTCCTTCGGGTAGTACTTCGGCAGCGAGGTGACGCCCACCGAGAACACTGCGCCGGCGATGCCCAGAAACGTCCCGCCTATGAGCAATCCCTGATACGTGGTGGCCTCGCTCAAAAACCATACGGGCACCACGAGCACGATGAAGCTGGCCAGGAACACGGCACGAGCGCCGAACAGGTTCGCACAGTAGCCGAAGGGTACGCGCAGCACCGATCCCAACACCACGGGAATGGCGGTGACGAGGGCTATCTGGTCGGGAGGGATATAGACGTCCTGCTTGATGTACGGAAGCAGCGACGACAGGATGACCCACACCATGAATCCGGCGATCAGATCCGCGGTCTGCAAGGGCAGCTGGAAGCGCCTTCTCATTTCGATTTCCTCCCCCCAGGCGTCGTCGAGCCGTGCTTGCGACGCGGCGACGCGGAAACCTCTTCTTGCGTAACGGTTACTTTATCACGTATCGATAGAGCGGGGGTTAACTCCTACCGATTGCAGGGGTTTTACCCGTAGGCGGTGCCGGGGCGTGACTTTACCTGTATTTTGCCGTTTCGCCCGTAATCCAACGTGAAAAGAGAAAAGAGCCCCTTTCGCTTTGTTAGATTTACGTTAAACTGGGGAATGCTGAACCTTTTTGCTGTTGTTGTCGAGAGGGATTTCGTGACCATAGAGTGGGCTTCGTTCATCGCTGGGCTCGCGTCCAACCCGATCCTCGTGGTTGTGACCCTGCTCAACATCGGCGTCATCGTCGTGAATGGGGCGACGGACGCTCCGAACGCGATCGCAACCGTCGTATCGACAAGGGCTATGAAGCCGAAGCCCGCCATCGTCATGGCGGCTGTCTGCAACTTCCTGGGGCTGCTGGTGGTTTCTCTGTTTACCGCCGCCGTCGCACACACCATATTCAATATGGTCGATTTCGGAGGCGACTCCCAGCAGTCGCTCATCGCTCTCATGGCCGCCATGGTGGCCATCATCGTGTGGGGCACCGTGGCCTGGTATTTCGGCATTCCCACCAGCCAAAGCCATTCGCTGATCGCCGGCCTCACGGGCGCGGCCATCGCGCTGCAGGGCAGCTTCGACGCCATCAACGGCGCGGAGTGGATCAAGGTGGTGTACGGCATTCTTTTGTCCACGCTGCTGGGCTTCTTTCTGGGTTGGCTGAACTCCAAGGCGCTTGGACGCGTCTGCCGCAACATGGATCGCAAGAAGACTTCGCGCTTCTTCCGTTGGGCTCAGGTGGCCTCGGGCGCGGGCGTGGCGTTCATGCACGGCGCGCAGGACGGCCAGAAATTCATGAGCATCTTCGTGCTGGCCATCACGTTGGCCACGGGCGTGGGGCAGGCCGATCAAATGATCCTGCCCATCTGGCTCATGTTCTTCTGCGCGCTCAACATGGGGTTGGGCACCGCCGTCGGCGGCGAGCGCATCATAAAAAGCGTCGGCCTGGATATGGTGAAGCTCGAGCCGTTCCAAGGATTCGCCGCCAGCGTGGCAACGTTTTTCTGCCTTATGCTCTCCACCTTCGCCGGCTTGCCGGTTTCCACGACGCACACGAATACGACCGCCATCATGGGCGTGGGCGCAGCGAAGCGGAAAAGCGCGGTGAAGTGGGGAATTGCAATCGATATGGTGAAAACGTGGGTGCTGACGTTTCCGGGGTGCGGTCTGCTCGGATTCGCGTTCGCCCACCTGTTCTTAATGTTCTCGTAAAGGAGGACCCTGTGGGCAAGAGGGACAAGTTCGATTATTTCGATGCGTTCGAGAAACAGACGGAAGTTGCCGTTCAGGAAGCCGAGCTGCTGATCGAGGCCATCGAAAGCTTCACCGAGGCGGAGCATCTCAAAGAGGTCATGGAGCGCGCGCACGAGCTGGAGCACAAGGGCGACGAGATCAACCACGCCATCTTCAAGACGGTTGCTACCGATTTCATCACGCCTATCGAGCGCGAGGACATCATCAACATGTCCCAGTACCTCGACAACATCATCGACTACATCGAAGACGTCATGCAACGCTTCTACATGTACGACGTGCATTTCATCCATCATGATGCGCTGGAGTTCGCGCACCTCATCAAGAAGAGCTGCGTGGCGCTGGACAAGGCCATGGAGGATTTCCGCAATTTCAAGAAGTCCAAGATGTTCAAGCAGCTCATCATCGACGTGAACGATTACGAGGAAGAGGCCGATCAGCTGTACATGACGGTCATTCGCAAACTGCATACGCACGACCGCGAGAACCCCATGCGCGTGCTGGTGTGGTCGCAGATATTCGACCGCATGGAGAAGTGCTGCGACTCGTGCGAGCACGCCGCCGACACGATGAACTCCATCCTGCTGAAGAACGTGTAACCGAAGGAAAGCGTGTCGAAGGGACGGGGGGTTTGACACGCTTTTTCCCGTTTTGCGAGGCGCGGTGTCGCGAGCGTGTCAGATCCCCCGTCCTTTCGACACGCGCTGGACACGGTGGCTTGGTTTTAGCTTCTTGGCTCGAAGGGGTCGCGAGGTTTCTCTTCCTCGCCGCCCATGATGCGGTGGAGCTCCTCGCGGTCCACGATGATGCGGTCGCTGGGGTCGCTGGCTGCGGCGGTGCCGGCCGACGATCTGGCCGCTTGCGAGTCGGATGCGGCAAGCTTGTCGTCCTTGCTGCGCTCGGCCACGTACTCGCCGTTCATGCGCGCCCAGAACGCACGCAGCTTCTCGTAACCGTGCCGCTCCTTGTCGCGCTCCACCTTGCCCTTGGGCGGCCGCACGCGATTCGCCACCGAGCGTACCGGCTTCGATACCGCGCGGGTCACCACGTCGGAGTAGTCGCGCGGCGGCTTCGTGCGCCAGCCGAAGAACAGCGACGCGTAGCGCAGCCCCAGCACCAGCACCACGCAGGACAGCGCGGCGTAGTTGTCCAGGATGTGGTTCTGGCTCATCAACGCGTACACGATGCAGCCCACCAGCGCGGCGCTGCCGTACAGTGCGCCGGCCTGGAACGCCTCGGGCTCGCGGTTCATGCAGATGTCGCGCAGGATGCCGCCGCCCACGGCGGTGATGGTGCCCAGGATGATGGACGGGATGATGTCGAGCCCCGCCGACAGGCTCTTGCTCACGCTGATCACGGCCCACAGCGCTACCGACAGGTTGTCCAGCAAGTCGACGATGGGGTCGAGATAGGTGGCCAGCTTACCGAAGTAGAACACCACCACGCCCGCGATGGCGCAGGCGATGATCAGCGTAGGCTTCTGGAACGCGTAGATACCGTAGTTCTGCAGCAGGATGTCGCGCATGATGCCGCCGGCCAAACCGGTGATAATGGCGATGCACGCCACGCCGAATATATCGTAGCGTGCGCGCACTGCGCTCATGGCGCCGGACAAACCGCCGGTCAGCGCAGCGGCAAGCTCCAGCCAGAAGGGGATGGTGAGGGCGACGTCCAGCATGGGGCGCTTACGCTTCGTCGGCGGGCTGCGGCTGCGCGTCGGCAGCGCCGTCCTCGACCGACACCACGAGCGCCACAACGGGTTCGCCCGAGAAGTCTCGCTCGTTGGTGATGGCGCGCGCTGCTGCGAGATCGAATCCGTCCTCGTCGAATGCGAACAGGTTGTCTTGCGCTTTTCCCAGCGCCTCGCCGAAGAGATCCCAGAAGCTTGCGGTGCTCATGTCTCCCGTGAACGGGTTCTCCCACGTCTCGCGGGCACGGTTGTCGAACTGGCTTTCGGTAAGCGCGACGGGGCGGTGGCTCATCGACTTGTAGAACGAGAAGGGGCGCAGCAGTTCTTCGACGCGCCCGAAGAGGGCGCGCTTGCGGCCGGAGGGCGAGTAGAACACGCGCTGCGCCACGCGGAAGTCCTTGACGGCCGTCTCGAACAGGTCGGCGGGGACGATCTCGCCGTACACGGTGAGGGCGACGTAGGCGTACATCTTCGAGATGACGTGCAGCGTGAAGTTGCTGGCGTTGAGGATTTCGGCGGAGGGGTTGAACGTGGCGATGGTCTCGCCGCGCTTCTCAAACAGAACGAGTTCGTCCAGTTCGCTCTCGATCGTGCCGTGCACTTCGCTTCCGTCGGCGCGCGTCAGGCCTGGAACGCCGGCGTCGCACAACCGGTACTCGTGGAAGTACACGAACGGGTGCATCGTGGAGTCCAGCGTGTAGTGGCAGAGGAAACCCAACGCATAGGCGCGACCTACTTCACGCTCGGCGCTGTTGAGGATGCCGAGGGAGTTTTTGAGCGCGGTTAGAAGCTCGCTGGGCTTTTTATTGTGCATAGTCGAGCCCAGTCGGTTGTGCGCGCGCAACTGCGGACTGAGCACCAGGTAAAACAGAGGGTCGGGGCCTTGGTTGCCCAACAGGAAGGCGTCGGCTTCGTCGCGCGAGCCGCCTATGAAGGTGTACAGGCGGTCGTAGACGTCGCGCCCGAAGAAGTCGTGGGTGATGAGTGCGGGCATGGGGATGACGCTCCGTTCTGACTTGAATTTTACCGGTGACGCTACGCGCTATCATATACAATGAGCGGGGACTTGTTAACCTTCGGTTTCGCACTTGTGAAGAAGGAATCCCAAGTTGACGCAAACGAGACGAGAGGCAAGGCCATGGCAGGCAAGCTGACCAAGCAGGAGAAAAGCTGGATCCTCTACGATGTGGGCAATTCGGCCTTCGTGCTGCTTGCGACGGCGCTGATCCCCGTGTATTTCAAGACGCTGGCCGAACCGGGTTCGTCGGTTGTGGTGGCGTGGGGCTATGCCGAGACGGTGGCGTCGCTTCTGCTGGCGCTGCTCATGCCGGTTCTGGGCAGCCTGGCCGACCTCAAGGGCAACAAGAAGAAGTTCTTCATCGGAACCGTGGGCACGGGCGCCATCGCCTTGGCGGCGCTGGGCATCCCGTCGGCTGCGCTGGCTTTCCTCGTGATCTACGTCGTCGCGTCCATCATGCTGAACGGCTCGATGGTGTTCTACGATGCGTTCCTCGTGGACGCCACCACCGACGAGCGTTACGACGAGGTGTCGTCGCAGGGTTACGCCTGGGGCTACATCGGCTCGTGCGTGCCGTTCATCCTGTGCCTGATCGTGGTGTTGGCAGGGCCCAGCGTGGGCATCCCTATGGACATCGGGATGAAGATCGCGTTTCTGATCACGGCCGTTTGGTGGGTGGCGTTCAGCGTGCCCCTTATCCGCGATGTGCATCAGACGCACTACAAGGAACGTGCTCCTCGCTTGATCCGCGACACGTTCGCCGGCCTCTTCCGCACGCTGAAACGTATTTGGAAGGATCGTCGCCTGCGCTACTTCATGCTAGCGTTCTTTTGCTACATCGACGGCGTGCACACCATTATAAAGATGTCCACAAGCTACGGCACCGACCTCGGCATCGATGCGACGCAGCTGGTTTTGGCGCTGTTGGTGACGCAGTTCGTGGCGTTCCCGTCGGCCATCGCCTACGGGCGTCTGTCCACAAGATTCGGCACGAAGCGCATGCTGCTGGTAGCTATCGGCGCGTACTTCTGCATCACGCTGTTCGCGGCGTTCTTCCTGAGCGAGGCCGCGGAGTTCTGGATGCTGGCCATCTGCGTGGGGTTGTTCCAGGGCGGCATCCAGGCGCTGTCGCGGTCGGAATTCGGCAAGCTCATTCCGAAGGAGCACGCCAACGAGTACTACGGCTTCTTCGACATCTTCGGCAAGTACGCTGCCGTCATGGGCACGTTCCTGGTCAGCTTCTTCACCCAGCTGTCGGGCAACTCGTCGTTGGGCGTGCTGTCCATCGCCGTGCTGTTCGTGCTGGGCTTCGTGCTGCTGTGGAGGATGCCTGAAAAGCAGGGGTAGAGCGCGCGGCGCGCGGGTTCGCGCAGCATGCGGCGCACGGGACGCCTTGACCGCCGCTTACACTCAGCTTACGTCTTCGTAAGACGAGGGTTCCCGGCAAAGCGCAGGTGTGAGGTCGCGTGGGGAAGCGACGTCTCCGCCCTCTGTCGAAAGGATTCCCGTTCGGGTGCCTCTCGCTCGGGGCGGTTGCGGACTGCGTGCGGAGCTGGGCGCAAAGCGGCACCCATGGCAAAGTTTGCCGTCACGAACTGGCGAATTCTCGAATCAGTGAAGTTGCGACCAGGCATTATGGTGGGTGACGCCCGTGTTTGCGGGTGCGAGCAGCTCGAAAACGCTTGCGAAATTGTCATGGGAAGCATTTTGCGGCCACGTCGGCAGGATGACCTAGCTCCTGGAGGGTCGCCTCTTCGAGATCGAGGCCGGGGGAGCTTTTCGGTTCGCACGCGTAATTCTCGTCAAGCGCGGCCGGTCGTCCGAACGCGCTCCTCGCGATGCGGTATCATGCGTACCGTATCGCATCTTCTTGGAAGATCGCTTCTCATGCGCGATGGGACGGAGGGGCTGTTGGTTACCGTTGCGGACATTATCGCATTGCCGGCGTTCAAGAACGTGGAGCTGGTCGCTCCCTGCGAGGGAGCGGAGCGGCGCGAGGTGCGCAACGTGGGCATCCTCGACTGTCCTCCCGACTACAACGAATACAGTGTATACGTGGCGGGCGAACTCATCCTCACGAACCTCGGGTTCGCGTTCGGCAACCCTGGCATGGCCGAGAAGTCGCTGCTGACGATGCTGCGCCGCGACGTGGCCGCCATCGCCGTCAAAACCGTCTACGAGCCTCCCATCAGCGACGCCGTGCGCAAGGAAAGCACGGCGCGCGGGGTGCCGCTTTATCTGTACGACGGCGCTTACCACGAGACGGTGGCGTACCAATCGCTCGATCTGCTGCAGCGCGATCGCGACGAGCTGGACAAGGGCAAGGCCCTCGACGAGATGCTGACCGCCCACGACGGCGACCGGGTGCGTACGAGGCTGAGCGCGCTCGTGGGCGTGACGGGCTCGAAGCTGCAGTGCTTCGCGTTCGCCCTGCGCGCGGGCGACCCGTGCTCGTTCTACGCCATGCTCGACTCGGTGTCCTCTGGGCTGGGGACGGTGAGGGACGGGTGCGCGATCGTCGAGTCGGCCAGTGTGTGCCGCTACCGCGATCATATCCTGGCGTTCGTATCCTACGGCTCGGCCAGCGATGAGGAGCGGGCGGCCGCCGAGCGCCGCTGCATCGCCGTGACCTCGGTGGAAGGCAGCCTGCACTGCGGCGTGAGCGAGGCGGTGCACCTGTGCGATGGCGACCTGGCCATCCGCCAGGCGCTTGCCGCAGCCGCGAGTGCGCAGCGCCACGGCGAGCAGCTGGCGCGTTGGTCGGGCCTGCACCTGTCGGCATTCGCTAGCGCCGCGCGCTACGACCGCCTGTTCATGAGTGCGAGCGAGCTGTACCGCTCGATGCTGGCCGGCTATGACGACGAGCACGGTACCGAGCTCGTGCGTACGGCCGAGGCGCTGGTGAACTGGCACGGCGACGTGAAGGCTATCGCCGAGGAGCTTCACCAGCATCCGAACACCGTGCGTTACCGCATGCGCAAGATGAAGGCCGTGTTGGGCATTCCCCATGAGGACGACAAGGTGTTCATCAACCTGCTCAGCCTGGTGTTCCTGCCCGAGTTGGGGTGAGGCAAGGGAACGGGTTAACGCCTCATTCAAACGGCGAGGGCACCTTCTGCTTGCTGAGAAGGTTCGCCGCTGCGTACGCTACGAGCCCCGATGCCATGCCTGCGACGATGGGGACTGAGCTTGCTGTTCCCGCGACGACGAAGCAGCCCGTCACCGCCACGGTGCTCGCGCCCAGCGCGTACAGCCCTGCCTTCGGGCTGAACCGCTTGAGCACGAAACTGGCCACCAGCGGCACGAACACGCAGCCCGACAGGTACCCGTAGCAGATGTCGATCCCCACCAGCACGTCGTTGATCCACAGCGAGCACACCATCACCGCTACGCCGATGAGCAGGGCGAACAGACGCGTGATGGTCACTTCCTTGAGGTGCGCCGTGCCCTGGGCCGCTCCTTTGCGGACGAACCGCAGGTACAGGTCGTTGTACAGGATGGTGGACGACGCCAGGATGGTGCCGCTCGACACCGACATCGTGGCCGCCATCGCCGCCGCCAAGATCAGCCCGCGCACCCCGACCGGCAAGAACGTGGACACGCCCACCACGAACGCGTTCTGAGGGTTGTCCAGGTGGGGCAGCAGCACGAACACGCTCATGCCGATGACGACGGTGGCCAGCGCGTAGAATACGCTGTACACGCCCGCGCAGACGGTGCCCGTTTTCGACACCTTCTCGTTCTTCGCGGTGAAGATGCGCTGCCAGATGTCCTGGCCGATGATGAGCCCTGGCACGTACAGCACGAGGTAGGCGAAGCTCTTGTCGAAGCCCATGCTGCCCACCGACAGGTACGTCTCGGGCACCTTGCTGACGAGCGCGTCCCAGCCGCCCGCCGCCGAGATGCAGAAGATGGGGGCCAGGATGAGGATGCCCACCGTTTTCACCACGAACTGCACGATGTCGGTCATGGTGACCGACCACATGCCTCCCACGAACGTGTACAGGATGACGATGCCGCCTCCTACCAGCATGGACAGCGTGGCGTCGATGCCCGTCACGCCGTTGATGATGGTGCCGATGGAGATGACCTGCACCACGCTCAGCGTGAGCGTGTAGATGAGCGTGAGCGCCGAGCTGAACACGCGGGCGATGGGGCCGTAGCTGCTCTCCACCACCTCGTTCACGCTGAGAGCGCGCAGCTTCGAAAGCTTGCTGGTAACCAGGAAGCCGGCCGCGACGAGCCCCAGTCCGATGCTCAGGTTGAGCCAGATGCCGCCGAGCCCGAACTCGTAGCCCAGCTGGGCGCTGCCGATAGTGGAGCCGCCGCCCAGCGTGAGCGCGGCCATGCAGCCGAAGAACAGGGGAAACGACAGCCGCCTGCCGGCCACGAGGTAATCTTCCTTCGTTTTCGCGAACCGCGCCGCGATGAAGCCGATGGCCACGATGACGATGAAGTACAACGCGATGATGACGTAGTCGATAGGCGATAGAACCATCTGCGACCCCCGCTCCGTTGGAAGAACCCGCTTGCGCGCTTTCATCCTAGATTCCCGTTGCCCTGTGTCCCTTGTTCGGTCGGACAAAGCGTGCGGCTCGGGTTTTGCCCGACTGTCCAGAGGGGCTCCCTCTCGCCGCTGCGTATGATGCTTCTCGTAACCTGGCCTGCCAGGAGGGGTCGCACCATCGGGCGCGGCGTCCGTCGGGGATTAGGGCGCAAGAGCATCCATCGAAAGGAGCTTCACATGACCGAGTCGGTATTCCGGGGACGCAGCCTCCTCTCCACGAGGGACTACACGAAAGACGAGCTGATGTACCTCATCGGGTTCGCCGAACATCTCAAAGACCTGAAGAAGCGGGGCGTCGAGCATCGCTACCTCGCAGGCAAGAACATCGCGCTCTTGTTCGAGAAGACGTCCACCCGCACCCGCGCCGCGTTCACCACCGCGTGCATCGACCTGGGCGCGCACCCCGAGTATCTGGGCAAGAACGACATCCAGCTGGGCAAGAAGGAGACGGTGCGCGACACCGCGCTGGTGCTGGGCAGCATGTTCGACGGCATCGAGTTCCGCGGCTTCAAGCAGGAGCACGTCGAGGATCTGGCGAAGTACAGCGGCGTGCCGGTGTGGAACGGCCTCACCGACAAGGAGCATCCCACCCAGATGCTGGCCGACTTCATGACCATGAAGGAGAACTTCGGCACGCTGGAGGGCCTCACGCTGGCCTACTGCGGCCAGGGACGCAACAACGTGCAGAACTCCCTCATGATCACCAGCGCCATCCTGGGCGTGAACTACGTGAACGCCACGCCGGCCGAACTCGAGCCCGACCCGGCCATCGTCGAGGTGGCGCGGGCCTTCGCCGCCGAGAGCGGCGCTACCATCACGGTGACGAACGACCCGGTGGAGGCGGTGGAGAATGCCGACGCCATCTACACGAACGTGTGGGCGGCCATGGGCGAGGAGTCTCAGTTCGCTGAGCGCGTGAAGCTCATGTCGCCCTACCAGGTGAACGCTGAGCTGCTGTCCCATGTGAAGAACCCGGACTACATCTTCCTGCACTGCCTGCCGGCCTTCCATAATGCGGAGACCGAGTACGCCGCCGATATGGCCGAGCGCTTCGGCGTGAAGGAGATGGAAGTTACCGACGAGGTGTTCTACTCCGACCACGGCCGCCAGTTCCAGCAGGCTGAGAACCGCATGCACACCATCAAGGCCATCATGGCGGCCACCCTGGGCGATCTGTACATCCCCTGCGTCTAAACACGCTTCCCGGTACGCCGTGCGGCTCTGCGCAGGGTCGCACGGCAGGCTCGGTCTGCGAGGATGCCGCTTCTGCGGCACCCTTGGGCAGCTGCGCCCCGCTGTGCCGGAAGCGTCGAGGAGAGGAGCATCCATGCCAGACAACGAGCCCGAGAAGGGCAAGAAGAAATTCAAGATGCCGAACACCTACGTCATCCTGTTCGGGGTCATCTGCTTCATCGCCGTGCTCAGCTGGTTCGTGCCGGGCGGCGCGTACGAGCTGAACGCCAACGGCGACGCTATTTCGGGGACGTACCACATCGTGGAGTCCAACCCGCAAGGGTTGTGGGACGTGTTCATGGCGCCCATCACGGGCATGCTGGGTTCGGGCGCCATCAGCGGCGCCATCGCCATCTCGCTGACCATCTTGCTGTTCGGCAGCTTCCTCGAGATGATGGAGGAAACCGGTGCGGTGAAGACGGCGCTCAAGCGCATCACCATGAAGAACCAGAACAACATGCACCTGCTTATCGCCATCCTTGTATGCCTCATGTCGTTCCTCGGCACCTTGGAGGGCGCCTACGAGGAAGGAATCGTGTACTTCCTCATGTTCGTGCCGGTGATCCTGGCGCTGGGGCTGGACACCGTGGTGGCCATCATGATCGTGGTGCTGGGCACGCAGGCCGGCTGCCTGGCCTCGACGGTGAACCCGTTCGCCACGGGCATCGCGTCGGGCATCGCAGGCATCTCGGCCGGCGACGGCATGGGCATGCGTGTGCTGATGCTGGTGGTGTTCACGGGACTCGTCATCTTCATCATCAACCGCTACGCCGACAAGGTGAAGGCTCATCCCGAGAAGTCGGTCCAGTTCTTCCGTCGCAAGCTCGATCTTATCGAGTTCCCGGTCTCGGCTGACGAGAACCTGGAGCTGTCCGGCCGTCAGAAGGGCGTGCTGGCCATCTTCGTCCTCACGTTCGCCATCATGGTGGTGGGGTGCGTGCCGTGGACTTCCATCAACCCTGATTGGACGTTCTTCGAGCAGTTCGTGTCGTGGATCGGCGTCACGCCGGTGCTGCGCGAGGTGTTGGGCAGCGACATCACGCCGTTCGGTTCGTGGTACTTCCCCGAGATCGCCATGCTCGTGATGGTGATGACGCTGCTCGCGGGCATCGTCATGCGCTACAAGGCCGATAAGATCATCGACACGCTGATCAAGGGCGCTGCCGGGCTCGTGTCCACCGCGTTCGTCGTGCCGCTGGCGCGAGGCATCCAAGTGGTGATGGACGGCGGGCAGATCACGCCCACTATCTTGCACATGTGCGAGAGCACGCTGTCGGCCCTGCCTCCCGTCGCCTTCGTCATCGTGGCGCTGGTCTGCTACTTCCTCATCGCGTGCCTCATCCCGTCGTCGACGGGGCTGGCGGCCGCGACCATGGGCATCATGGCGGCGCTGTCGCAGTTCGCCGGCGTGGACGTGGCCATCATGGTGACCATCTACTGCATGGCGCTGGGCCTGGCCAAGATGATCTCGCCTACGTCCATCGTGGTGATGACCTGCACCTCGGCCGCCCACATGAGCTACGGCGACTGGGTGAAGCGCGCCGCTCCCATCGTGGGCTTCCTGTTCCTGGTGTGCTGCGTGTTCCTCACCGTGGCCGTGATGCTGTAACCCTCCGCGCTGCCCCCCGGGGCGCCCCGCGCGCTCCGGCTTCTCAAACTGCTTCCCAAACAACCTGTCAAACGAAAGGAGCCTATCATGGCTGAAGAAGAGAAGGTCTACGTGTCCAACGCAACGAACCCCCTGAAGAAAGTGATGATGTGCTCGCCGCGATACTACCAGTTCAACGGCATCAACGTGATCACTGCCGAGTGGATGAAGAAGGGCGACCAGGAAAAGAACGACGTCATGGTTGCCGAGTGGCAGATGCTGGTGGATGCGTTCAAAGACAACGGTATCGAAGTGGTCGAAGTGGAGGCGCGCCCCGAGTTCGAGGTGATGACGTTCGCCCGCGACTACGGTTGCATGATCAAGGAAGGCGCCGTGATCGGCCACTTCCGCCACCCGGTCCGTCAGGTGGAGGCCGTGGCGTACGAGGAGAAGCTGAAGGAGATGGGCGTTCCCATCGTGGCGCGCGTGAACGCGGGCTGCATGGAGGGCGGCGACTTCTGGATGATCGACGAGCACACGCTGGCGTTCGGCCAGGTGGACCGTACCGACCAAGCCGGCGTGGACAACCTGCGCGACCAGCTGCAGAAGTTCGGCTACACCGTGGTGGGCGTGCCGTGCCCGCCGGACAACCTGCATCTCGATATGATCTTCAACATCGTGGCCCCGCAGGTGGCGCTGGCTTGCATCGACCAGCTGCCCTACAACTTCCTGCAAATGCTGAAGCGTCGCAATTTCGAACTGATCCCCGTTGCCAGCGAAGATATGTACAAGCACGGCTGCAACGTGCAGTGCATCGGCAACGGCAAAGTGGTGGCAATCGAGAAGAACAAGCACATCAACGACAAGATGCGCGCGCTGGGCTTGGACGTGATCGACGTGCCGCTCGATCAGATCCTGCATGCGGGCGGCGGTCCTCACTGCCTGACCCAGCCCATCGAGCGTCCGTAACTTCGTCGAGACGAAAGAAGGGTTGCCATGAAGGTTCTCATCTGCGATCACGCCGATTGCATGATGCCCGACCACGCGTTGGAGATCGAAACCCTGCGCGCGGGTCTGGGCGAGGACGTGGAGGTCGAGGTTCTCGAGTACGAGGACGATAAGCGTGATGAATTCTACGAGCATGTGGCCGATGCCGACGCGTTGCTGACGGCGTTCGTTACGGTGGATGCCGAGGCTATGGATCGCGCGCCGAAGCTCAAGGTGGTTTCGCTGAACTCTACCGGGTTCGACCAGGTTGACCTGGACGAGGCCACGAAGCGAGGCATCGGGGTCTGCCCGGTGGGCGAGTACTGCACGTGGGACGTGGCCGAGAGCGCCATCGCGTACATGGGCGCGCTCAACAAGCACTTCAAGTTCTACCAGAGGGAGATCGACGAGCGGCACAAGTGGGATTACGCCGCGGCGCCCCAGTGGCCGCGTCTGGAGGATCAGGTGCTGGGCATCGTCGGGTTCGGCAAGATCGGCAAATGCACGGCCGAGAAGGCGATGGGCCTCGTGAAGCGCGTGATAGCCTGCGATCCGCACGCTGACGACGCTGCATTCGCCGAGCGTGGAGTGACGCGCGTAAGCAAGGAAGAGCTGCTGTCTCAGGCCGATATCATCGTGAACCACATGTGCTTGACCGATGACAACGTGCGCTTTTTCGACGAGGCGGCGTTCGACGCGATGGCGCGACGCCCTATCTTCATCAACCTGGGCCGCGGCCTGTGCGTTGATGAGGAAGCGCTTGTGGACGCGCTCGATGCGGGCAAGCTCCGTGCGTTCGGCGCGGACGTGCTGTACGACGAGACGCCCGACTTGGCCGCGAACAAGCTGGTGGGGCGCGACAACGTCATCATCACGCCCCATTCTGCGTTTTACTCGACCACGGCTATCGAAGACTTGGAGCGTTTGAGCTGCGAGAACATCGTCCATTTCCTGAAAGGCGAGAAGGAGAAGGTATTCAAGCTGGTCAACGAGGTGTAGGGCGAAACGGAGGGAGGGCCGTCGCAAGTACGGCCCTCCCTCGCTGCGCGCGTTCTGGGCGCAAACGGCCTCCTGTGACAAAGTTCGCCATGGCGAACCGCCGATTTTCCGAAGCGGAAAATCGCCACCAGGCATTATGCCGAACGTCATCCGGGTCGGTCGGCGCGAGCGGCCCGAAAACGCCTCGGGAATTGTCATGGGTGCGCTTTCGCGTCCATTTTTCTCGCGAGTCGGGTTGGATGCTTCGTGCCGAACGGCAGGATGCGCCAAGTGGCGCAGGACGGCGACTCGTCGTATCATGTCCGTGACAGGTTTCGGAAGGAGCTCCTCGTGATCACGGTTGCGGACATACTTGCGTTGCCGGCGTTCGAGCAGGTGCAGCCGCTGGTGCTGTGCGAAGGAGCCGAGTCGCGAGAAGTCCACAACGTGGGCATCCTCGATTGCGCTCCCGATAAGGACGGCGGCTACGAATCGTACATTCCCGGCGAGTTCATCGTGACGAACCTGGGGTTCGCGCACGACGATCCGGAATTGTCCGAGCGATCGCTTCTGGTTCTGATAGCGCGCGGCGTTTCGGGTATTGCGCTGAAGAAAGCGTATCGCCCCATCGTCAGCGACCGCGTGCGGGCTGCCAGCGAGGCGGCGGGCGTGCCAATGTACTTGTACGACGGCGGCTACCACGAAGTGGTGGCATATCAGGCGCTCGATCTGATTCGGCGCGACAGCGAGCAATCCGATAAGGGACGCATCATGGACGGCTTGCTTTCTGGGCACGATCCGCATGCTGCCCGTGCGGCGTTGTACGAGCTGGCGGGGGCGACCGGATCGACCGTCCAATGCATAGCGGCGTCCCCGAAAGCGGACGACGAATGCTCCCTATACGCCATGCTCGACGCGATGACCGTCGTGTTGGCCGAGTTCAAGCGCGATTGGGACGATGTGGTGGAGGCGGTGTTCGCCTTCCGCTACCATGGCGCGTTGCTTGCGCTGGTGTCGTACGCGCAGCCTCCTGCCGGCGTGCGAACTCGCTCCGAAAGCGACCTGACGATGCGCCTTTTGGCTGCGGGCCAGGTGCATCTGGGAGTGGGCGAGGAGACGCCGCTTTCCGACGGCGACATGAGCGTGCGCGAGGCGCTTGCCGCGTTGAAGACGGCGCAGGTTGAGGGCGATCGCGTGGTGTGCTGGGCCGATCTGCATCACGATGCGTTTCGTGCGGCCGCCAACGAGGGGCGCTTGTTCTGGCGCACGGCCGCGCTGCACAGGGCCTTGCTGGAAGAGCACGACGACGCCCACGGCACCGAGCTTGCCGCGACTGCCGAGGCGGTCGCGCGCGCCTACGGCGACCTGCGTCTGGCGGCCGAGGCGTTGCATCAGCATCCGAACACCGTTCGCTACCG
>OBXM01000826.1_pt1 | contig 24673 bp, 21 predicted proteins | sample 1538141 | NCBI WGS metagenome assembly OBXM01 (sample SAMEA2580153, study PRJEB22360) | human gut metagenome | biome: human gut; feature: human-associated habitat; material: faeces | place: Denmark | collected 2008/2010 | reverse complement strand
TATTGTAATGGGGGCAAGCGCTTCCATAGAAAAGGCGTTTCATAAGAACGTACCGGACCGGGTTCAGATCACCACGACCCGGGTGCCTTTTGGGGAAGTATCCTACAACGGTTTTCTGGAGGTAACCAGGAAGCTCCCGGATGCGGCCAGCCTTTTGATGGATGCGCAGCCGGATGTCATAGCCATAACGAATCTGATTGGCGGATGCATCAGGGGGAGCGAGATCATCAACACGCTGCAGCAGATTACAGGGGTCCCGGTCTTAATGCCGGCCTTTGAACTGGTCAGGGCATTACGGCAGATACGGGCCGGACGGATTGCGATTGTTTCAATCTTTTCCAACGAATTCAGCTTGTTGGAAAGTATGTTTTTTGAAAATATGGATTTTAACATAGTTCAGAGTATTAACATGGCGGAAAGCACGGATGTGAACCCGTATACCGTAATCAATATCTGCTGCGAAGACATGATTGAACGCCTGAAAACAGCAGACTTATCAAAGGCGGACGCGGTGATTTTTGATCACCCGATGCTGGATTTGAATTCAGGCATTGAAAAAGAACTGGAGAAGGTGATTCCGGTACCCTTTTTCTCCGTGACACAGATGCTGCTTTATTCCGCGCTGAAGCGCGTGGGAGAGAGCACGGACCATTTATTCATATCAAAATTTTTAAATTGATAAAACCGGGGAAATATGTTTGAAAAAACACCATCAACCATAAAATCTGAAACGTGGCTGATGGACGGACATAAGCAGGATTTAATCATAGTAAATCTATTGGAAAACTATGGTTTGATTATAGTTCAAAAAATCACAAAGGAGAGTATGGAACAATGGGAAAAGCAACAACGGTAACAGTGATTGGCGGCGGAGGCACAGCTATTTTCATGGCGGCCTACCTGACCATCCAGGGACACGAGGTGACCGTATGCGACGAAGAGTGGCATGGCGCAAGGCTGAAAGCAATCCAGGAAGCAGGAAATGAAGTGGATATGATTGGAAGCTGCGGGACGGGGCACGCGGTAATCCATGAGATTACATTTGATGTAGGGAAAGCCCTGGAGAATGCAGAGGTAGTGCTGGTTTCTGCCATGGTGAAGCGCCATGAAGCGATTGCGGACTGGATTGCGCCTCATCTGAAGGAGGGGCAGGTGGTCTGCTTCTCAGCCGGAAACTGTGCTTCCATTACATTGAAGAAGAAACTGGGAGACAGAAAGATTGTTGTAGGTGAAATGCAGGGCAATATCGGCCCCTGCCGTCTGGTTTCCCCCACAACGGTAACCTGCGCGTTCCCCTATGCTGAGAAGCCGGTTGCCGCATTCCCGGCCTGCGACAATGACGCCCTTGTGGCGGGACTTTCCAAGGTATATCCATGCCGCGCCGTCAAGAATGTATTTCAGGCAACCTTGAGTTCACCCAACGTATCAATCCATCTTGCAGGCACATTGATGAACACATCCAAGATGGAGACCATGAATGACTTCCGCCTGTATCAGGATGGAATGTCTCCGTCAGTGGCAACTGTTATTGCGGCGGTGGAGGATGAGCGTGAGCGTGTGATGGATCAGATGGGATACCAGAGAACCCGCGCCGTGGGACAGATTTATGCGCTGTTGGAGTATCCAAAACATCCGGAGGTGGCTCAGTTCCGCGTTCTGGCAGGCCCGGTAAAGGGGGTCCATGACCGCTATGTGGTGGAAGATGCGCATGCTGGAAACAGCCTTTTGCTTTCTATTGCAAGAAACTTCGGCATTAAGGCACCTGTGGTAGAGGCCCTGCTGACATTGGCCTCGGTGCTGAATGACAATGAAGATTTCTACGCGGGCGGCCTTACCCTGGAGAATCTGGGACTGGCAGGAAAGACAGTGGAAGAAATCAATCACTATCTGGAAACAGGAAAATAAACGTTTGGATAGAATGGAGGATAAAAAATGGGCACTGCATCAAATGGAAATAGTAAAGACTTAAAGTATTGTATTTATACGTTGATTGGGTTGTTCTTCATGTTTGGATTTGGTATGCTTCCACCCATCCCGCCCCTGACTCCGGTGGGAATGAAGGTTCTTGGGATTTTTATCGCGGTCCTGTTTTTGTGGTCAACCGTGGGCCTTGCCTGGCCCGCACTGATGGGGATCGTAGCGCTGGGCATGAGCGGCTACTGCACGGTAAATGAGGCGATTGCCCTGAGCCTGGGAAGCTCTGTGGTATGGCAGGTATTGATGTTCATGCTTCTTGCGGGCGGCGTTACGTCCTGCGGACTTGGCGAATACATTGCCAGATGGATCATCAGCCGGCCTTTCCTGAAAGGGAGACCCATCCTGTTTGTATTCATGTTTTTCATGGGATTCTTTGTTTCGTCCATCATGACAATTTCCATCGGCGTTATCCTGCTGGCATGGAACGTGATACAGAACCTGGCTGATATTGTAGGATACGATAAGAACTCGTCCTTTATTAAAGCCTTGACGATTTACATGGCCATGGCCTGCGGCATGGGTGAGTTCTGTGTTCCCTTTAAGGGCTGGCAGCTTGCCCTGTGCAACGCCTATACGGCGGCGGTTGGTGCGCCTGCCAATTACCCCCTTTTCATTTTCTCCGCGCTGCTGATCGGAACCACCATCATCTTCCTGTGCGTGCTGGCGATGAAGTACATCTTTAAGCATGATTTCTCTAAGCTGGCTGATTTTGACGCAGGCGTGCTGGCATCCAGCCAGAAGGGCATGACAAAGGTTCAGGGGATTTATCTGGGAACCTTCCTCTTCATCATGGTGATTACACTGGTAGCTTCTGTCATGCCTCCTGAGATGGCGGTTGTGCAGATTATCAATAAGAAGTTTACAACGGCAGGCATTTACGCATTGATCATTGCCATACTTTGCCTGGTAAAGATGGATGGTGAGCCCTTGATGGATTTTGCTAAGGTATCCCAGGTGGGCGTCCGCTGGGAACCAATCCTCATCTGTGCGGCAGCGATTCCCATTGCAAACGCCCTGACCTCTGATGCCACCGGAATCCTGGATCTGTTCGCAAGCATCCTGAATCCGCTTTTTGCCAACGCAAGCATCCCGGTACTGATTTCCTTTATCCTGATTGTAACGCTGATTCTGACAAACCTGGGAAGCAACACCGGGGTAGCCCTGTTCCTCATAGCAATCACGGTTCCCCTGGGAAAACAGATGGGAGCAAACATGGGCCTGCTGGGTATTGTCATTATTTACAGCGCCAGCCTTGGCCTGATGTTTCCCGGCGCATCCGCACTTTCCGCATTGCTTTATGGACAGAAGGAGCTGGATGCAAAGATGATCATATCCCATACAGGTATCGCCTGCCTGTTGTATGTTATTTTAGGTATTCCCTATTTCTGCCTGGTTAACGCGATTTTTTAAGTGATGGTTCAGGGCTGGGAAAAAGCCTTGCCCTGAATGGATAGCACCAAATTAGGAAAATCATGGACAAAGTCCAAAAGAAGATATTACGAGGAGGTATATTATGTCTTATTTCAAAAACAATGGAACCAATTACACCCAGGTCTTAGCCGAGTATGCGGCAAATCTGACCTACGACAAGATCCCTGCTGAGGTGATTGAGCGGGCAAAGCTGATGACACTGCACACCCTTGGGGTGTCCCTGGCGGCCAAGATGGATGAGCTGGCTCAGAATGCGGTAAAAATCGGAAGCGAGCTGAACAACGGAGTTGGCGGAAGCGCAACTGTATGGACAACGGGCGAGAAGCTTTCCCCGGCAAATGCCGTGTTTGTAAATGGCACAATTTCCGATATCCTGGATTGGGAGGATTGCTCCTGGACCGGTCACCCTTCTGCAAGCGCTGTCCCGGTATCGATTGCGGTAGCTGAGGATCAGCATTCAACAGGTAAGGAATACCTGGCAGCGCTCATTGCCTGCTTTGAGGTATGTATGCGTGTTTCCATGGCAGTACAGCCAGGGCCTGATTTTGACCATAATCAGGGATGGGCGATTTCCAACTGGAATATCTGGGCCGCTACCACTGCCGCCGCCAAGCTGATGGGACTGGACGCAACCCAGATTGATAAGGCATTTGGCCTGTCCTGTCATTTTGCAGAGATGGCTTCCAACATGCAGCAGGCAACCATGTCCAATGCTTACCACTATCAGTGGGGCCATGTATCCCAGAGCGGTATTGAGGCTGCACTGTGCGCGAAATATGGCATTGCCAATATGCAGGGCTGCTTTGACATCCCCTATGGCTACTGCGAGCAGCTGACCGATGCGGTAGACCGCAGCTGGCTGAATAAGGATATGGATCAGTTCATGATCATGGAAATCCTGATTAAGCACTGGCCTGCCAATATGTGGGTGCAGAACCCGGTAGAGCTTGTTGCGGATATGACAAAGAAATACAGCATCAAGCCGGAGGATATTGAGGAGATTGTAATCAATCCGCCCATCCAGTACCGCATGCACTGCCCGGAGAAGGGATATTCTTCTCTGATGGAAGCGCAGTTCAGCACCCCCTTTGTTATTGCAAGCTATCTGTTAGACCCAACGCCCAACCCCAACTGGTTTACACCGGACAAATTCAATGATCCCCGCATCATGGAACTGGCAAAGCGTGTGAAGGGCGGAACAGATCCGGAGGATACCCTGCTCCATTCCTTTAATGTATTCCAGGGCGGCAGCCACCCCGAAAAGACGGTTACCATCACCACTAAGGACGGCAAGGTATATGAGGAGAGCATGCGCTTCCACAAGGGACATCCAAAGAACATGCTGTCCCGTGAGGAATTTGTGGAATTGTTCCGTATGAATGCAGGTCAGTATTACAGCGCTCCGACGGTTGAAAAGCTGATTGACTTCGTGCTGAATATTGAGAAGGTTGAGAACATGGCAGCCTTTGGGGAACTGCTGAAATAAACACGGAAGGTTCAGGGACAGAAAGGAGAGCGGAAGATGTATTATGGCTGGCGTGGAAAAGTAGGGCTTGTATTTCCTCATACCGGGTCCGCACCGGAGCATGAATATCATAAATATCTGCCGGAAGGCGTGACAATCAATACAACCCGTATTCTGTTTGAGCGTGTTGATCCGGACGGATTGTATGAAATGAGCCAGCGGGTGGTGGACGGAGCCGCCCTGCTGGGAAAGGCGGGACAGGATATCATTGTTTTCCCCTGCACAACGGGAAGCCTGATTAAAGGTTATGGCTATGACCTGGAATTATGCGAGCAGATTAAGGCTGCCTCAGGCGTGAAAAAGGCAATGACCACCTCTACGGCTCTTGTCCGGGCCCTTAAGGCGGTGGGAGCAAAGAAGCTGGTTGTTACCACCCCCTACTCAGAAGAGGTGGACCAGGTGGAAAAGAAGTTCCTGGAGGATAATGGCTTTGAGGTATTGGACATCAAGGGACTAGGATATAAGGATCCGCTGCTGATGCCCAGGGTTACTCCGGATATGATGTATAATCTTACCAAACAGGTGGATGTGCCGGAAGCAGATACTGTTTTTGTCAGCTGTACCGGGCTGGGAATTATGGACGCGGTGCCTATGATGGAACAGGATTTCGGCAAGACCGTAATCACAAGCAACCAGGCAACCTGGTGGGCTACGCTGCGCGAGCTTGGCATCAGGGATGATCTGGGACTTGGAAAATTGTTTAAACGGTAGGAGGGCGCAGTCATGCCGCATATTACAGTAAAATTATTTGAAGGCAGGGATAAGGATACCAAGATGAAGCTTGCAAAGGCATTACAGGCGGAACTGGGAAGGGTATTGGCCTGTGGGACAGAGCATGTGACCGTTGCCGTGGAGGATCAGACCCTGGAGGAGTGGGGAAATGTATATGACCATGATATTCAGGGAAATCCCAATCTTCTTTTGCCGCCGTCCTATGACTGGGACGCAGAATATCTGAGTATGACCGGAAAAAAACGGGGATGCTTTTAAACCAAAAGGAGAATAAGACAAATGGAAAAGAAAGAAATATTATACTTAAGTGCGGCCCATGTGCAGGCCGTGCTCAGCAGAAAGGATGTCATTGATACGGTTGAGAAGGTCTTTTGCCAGGCAGGGGAGGAGAGCATTGTGCTGGGGCAGAACAGCTTCCTGTCAACAGGCGATGGTAAGCAAAACCGCTTCATTGCCATGCCTGTCAGCATACCGCGGGAGAAGGTGCTGGGCCTAAAGTGGATTAACATCTACAACCAGCCGGCCAAAGGGTATCCCTTCAGCCATGGCAACCTGGTCCTGGTGAATGACACGGAAACAGGCTCTCCCCTGGCGGTAGTCAGCGCAACTGATATTACCACCATGCGTACCGCAGGCGGCCATGGCGTAATCGGCGCGCGATGCCTGACGAAAAGGAATCCGGGCGTGCTGGCAGTGATTGGCTGCGGCAGTCAGGGACGAAGCGGCGTTGGCGGTTTCCTGGAGGAATTTAAGACGCTGGAGGAAATCCGTCTCTATGACGCTTACCCGGCTGCCTGCGAAGCAATCACGCAGATGTACGGTGGGAGCGGCGTGCGGTTTACGGTCTGCGCCTCCCCAAAGGAGGCCGTGGAGGGCTGCGACATCCTTATGACCTGCAGCAGCAGCCGTGAAATCCTGGTGGAGAAGGACTGGATAAAGCCGGGAATGACAGTGGTCGCCATCAACGGTTTCCAGGATATCGATCCGGAGGTGGCCAGGCTGGCCGACAAATGGGTGCTGGGGGTACGGCAGGAGGATCTGCTGCACTATACCACAGGCTCCGACCTGACCCATGGCGTCAAGTTGGATGAGAGCCTGGTGTATGCAGATGTTCCGGAGCTTTTAAGCGGAAAAAAGGCGGGGCGTGAGAATGACGGGGAGATCCTGGTCTATTCCCATATGGGCATGGGTGCATTCGATGTTGCCTGCGCCAATATTGCCTATAAAAGAGCGAAAGAAAAGGGAATCGGGGTGATGTTGGAGGTTTAATACAAAGATAGATCTGTGAATGATTTGTGCGGATTGTAGAAATGTACAGGAGGCTTTGAATATGACATGGCCTCCATTCTGCCGCAGCAATACATAAATGTGCATTAGAACACGCTCTAGGCCCCGGGTATGAATTCTCCCGGGGCTTTTTGCAACCGTTTTAATTATGGGATAATTCTCTGCCCGCCTGTTCTTTTAAATGGCGGTCCACCTTAACCCTGGCGTTATCCAACAGATCTAATTTGTCCCGGTCATCCATTTTGCGGAATTTTTCTATTAATTCTTGTTCATCCCTGTTTAAAAATCCCTGTAACTCAGATTGTTTACCTGTTAAAATCCACTCAATTGTTGTATTCAAGGCGATAGATAATTTATAAACAGAAAAGGTATCCGGCACTCTTATATTTCTTACATACTGACTGATCCCATTGGCGGAAATACCTGTTCTGTCGCATAGCTGACGTTGGGTTATATTAAGCTCTTTTAACCGGAAGGATATCCTTGTTCCCACATCTTCAAACTTATTTTGCATATGTCATATTCTCCTTAAAAGTTGAGTGAAATAGGTTGGATTATACTCACTTGTTGTATATAATAAGGTTAATACGTTTATGGAACAACCAAATTATACCATAAATCAAATGGGAGAGGGGGGATAAATTGAAAGATAATATCCATGCTGGATGATAGATGGGGAAAGAGATTGGGTGGAGGAAACAAAATGAAAAGGAACGCTTATATCGCAATCATATTGACAATTTTCTTACTGACCGGATGTTCAAAAGAAGCAGAAGAAATACCAAGGGACGATAAAACCATACAGATCAATATTATGCATTACTTTGGGGATACGGATACGGATGAATCCGCAAAGTGTTTTAAAGAGATTATTGAGAATGAGTTTGAAGAAGCATTTCCTAATGTACAGCTTGTGCAGAGCATATATGATAACGGAACCTACAAAAAGAAAATCAAAGTCCTGATGGCTTCCGGAGAAGTTCCTGATATCATGTTTGGGTATGGGGGAGGATTTTCACAGGCATATGTTGATTCGGGAAAATTGTTGAATTTAGATGATTATATCAATGAGGATTACCGAAACAGGATGGATATGCAGATGCAGGAAAACTTCATCTACGATGGGAAACAATATGGTATTTGCTTCTCCTATTGGACCGGCGTATTATATTGCAATATGGGTTTATTTGAGCAGGCAGGAGTGGAAATACCAAAAACGTATGAAGAATTAAAAGAGGTAAGCAAGATATTGCGGAAAAATAATATCCAGCCGGTTGCCTGCGGAATGTTAGACAGATGGCATGGACAGCAGTGGATTAATAATTATACCATTCAATTAGCCGGGGCGGAATTTTATAAGAAGATGGCAAGCGGGGAAGAGTCACTGGATAATGAAATCCTGATTCGGTCCGCTGATTTAGTGCAGGGGCTTATAAGGGCTGAAGTTTTTTGTGATGATATATATAATATGACATCCTCGGAGGCGGAAGAGATGTTCCTGGAAGGCGATGCGGCCATGATTTATATAGGGAACTGGTACACATCTTCGGCAAAGGAAAGGCTTGGGGATAAGCTTGCAGTTACTCAAATGCCGGTTGTTCCGGGAGCGGGTTTCCCTAATGATTATCACGGAGGGGGAATTAATGGGTGGATGGTATCCGCAGATACTAAGTACCCGGAACTTGCAACCGAGATTGCACAGTGGCTGGCATATCGGATCAGCTGTTATCAGCCGCAGACTTCCACCTTCAAAATTAAAGAGGGAGATCAGGTTGGGAATATCGACCGTATCAATCAGGATATTCTTGATATGTATAAAGACAAAGAAAACGGCGGGTGCGCATGGGATTCCATCATGCTGCCTGAAGATGCAGATATATGGTTGGATTTATGTGGAAAATTATTTAATATGAAATTTAACGGAAAAGGTTTTGCAAAGCTTTTAAAGAGTCAGATTGATTGGAGGAGGGATATTTGAGAAAATCATTTAATAAAAAGAATCTGTCAGAACAAATCATTCTTTACTATATGTTTCTGTTCCTGGTGATTTTTATTATCTGTATAGGGACCTATCTGTTCTCATCCAGAAGGCAGATAGAGACCATAGAGAATAACTCTCTTGAATATGGAATCCAGATAGCACATAGTAATATGAAGATTTTGACAGAAAATGCAAATAACTGTTCAAAATCCATTGCATACAGCGATATCATTCAAAAAGCGTTCAGCGGAAAAGAAGCAATCGGATATGAGGAACAGGTTGCGGTATATGAAGAAATCATGCAGAATATAGCCTGTTTTGATGGGGTATCATCTGTTTATCTGTTTGACAAAGCTGGAAATTCATATGTGGCCGGAGAAATCGCCGAGGTTGAGGTTATTCGGAAACGTCTCATGGATTATCTGTATTTTGAAAACACATTCCAGGAAGACGAGAAAAGCCAGTCTGTTTCGGTCATGACAACTACATATCAAGGAAGGGATGGAAGAAACAGGCAGATGCTTTCCTTTGTCCGCCAGATTAATGACTTAAATACAATGAAGAATATTGGGATTCTGGTGGTTAATGTACCGATTGAAGAAGTGAAGGAAATGATTGATATGGTATGTGCCCAGACAGGAATTGAACTATCATTGATTGATTCTGAGAACAGGGAAATATTATCATCCTCAGACGGGGGATGGATTGTACAGAACAATATGGATGAGCTGACGCTGCCAGGAAAAACAAATTACAGTAATATACAAAAAAATAACAGGCGGTATAAGATAGGGTCAATGGAGGAGGAAAATCATTCATGGATTATTATCGGGGCAATTGAAAAAAACTCCATTATGTCTGATTTCCAGAAATCTGTTATTTATAGTTTTATCATTGTCTTACTGGGGATAGCCCTTTGCATCATAGGAGCATCTTACATTACTTCTAAAATCACAAGGCCGTTATCTAATATCCTGAAGTCCATGGAAAATGTGAGAAATAACAGGTTTGAGAGAGTTCCATTAATAGACACCAATTATGAGATTGATAATTTACAGCAGAGATATAATTTAATGTTGGATGAAATAGAAAATCTCATGACACAAAAGATAGAAGAACAAAGACTGCGGAAGAAATATGAACTTTCCCTGTTACAGGAACAGATTAAACCACATTTTTTATATAATACCTTTGACTCTGTATGCGCATTGGCAAGGATGGGTAAAACAGAAGATGTGTATACAATGATGCAGGCCCTGGGCCAATATTATAGAGGAAGCCTGCATAAAGGGCAGACGTTAATCACCATAAAGGAAGAATTAAAAATTGTTGAGAATTACCTGATCATCCAGGGATACAGGTATGATGATGTGTTCAAAGCGGTTTATGATGTTGACAAAAGTGTGGAATCATATATGACCATAAAACTGATTCTGCAGCCTTTAGTTGAGAATGCCATTTATCATGGGTTCAGGGAAAATGATTTATATGGCACCATTACAATCCGTGCAAAGGATGCGGATGATTACATAAAACTTCAGGTTGAAGACGACGGGATTGGAATGAAAAAAGAACAATTAAACGAACTGCTCAATCATGCATACAACCATCAGGGAAAACGTTTTGGATTGCCGGGAACAATCCAGCGTATCAACCTGTACTATAATCATAAGGAAAACAATCTGGTGGATATTGAAAGCGAATACGGGAAAGGCACAAGGATTACCATATGGATACCTAAGAAAGGGGCGGATGAAGATGCTGAATGTCATGATTATAGATGATGAAAAACTGGTCAGGGCAATGATCCGGCAGTGTATTAACTGGGAAGAAATCAACCTGGAAGTTGTGGGGGAGGCCAGTTCCGCGAGGATGGGAATGGAGTTGATTGAAGAAGTCCATCCTGACATTATTGTTATGGATATAAAGATGCCTGGAATGAATGGGCTTGTATGCAGTGAACTCATACTGGGAAAATATCCTCATATAAAAATCATTATTTTATCTGGTCATGATGATTTTGAGTATGCCACGGAAGGAATCCATATCGGCGTATTTGAATATCTTTTAAAACCCGTGAATGAGGAAGAACTGAGGAAAGCTGTCATTAAAGCACGGGACGCCGTGTATGAAGAAAGGAATCACCAGAAGGAATTTGATAGATATAAAGATGAATTAGAGAAACATTCCTCCTATATCAAAGACAGGCAGCTTTGGGGATTGATTTCAAGCAGTTCGCCAAGACAGTATCTTGAATCCCTGGATTATTTTGGGATAAAAATAAAGGACCATGTGTTTCAGGTTGCCTTAATAGAGCCCAGGTTTCAGGAGAATTGTCCTGAAGAAGAAAAAATCCTCATGAAAATGCTGGTTAGAAAATTAGTAGAAGATTATTATTGTAATATTCCGGGAATCCATACCTCGGACAGCGGAGCTGACTGGATTATTATTCTGAATAATGAGGCGGATGATGCCATATATGATTCCGGGGAAGAGCTGCTGCGTTATCTTGAAGATAATACAGAAACACAGATTAATATAGATGTTGGAAATGCCTATCATGACCTTAACAAGGTAAGGGAATCTTACAGGGAAGCAAAGGATGCTGCAAAATATAGGTTTTCATCAGGGGAGAAGGTTATTTACTTCCGGGACATTTATCCGTATTATGATGCAAACGCAAGCCTGGCTTATGATCGGGGGGATATCCATGAATTGAGCAATGCAATCCGCATCGGTAATTATCCTCACACAATCAAAAAATTGGATGAGATATTAGAACAGTTTAAAAAATCAGGCGGCAAGCGTGATTCGGCACTGATTCTGGCCATGGAGATATTTGGGGAAATAATGAAGATCTGTGCGGAATTAAAGATTTCTGCTAATATTGAATCCATAAAATATTCATCCATGGTAGGTGATGTATTCTTAAAGGAAACCCTGGAAGAGATAGAGGAATATTTAAAACAGGTTGTTTCTGAAGTCTGCGCCTCCATTCATCTGGAAGTATCCGATAAAGAAAAAAGCCTGGTGCATAAGGTGCAGGATGCCATTGAGGAACATTATTCAGAAGAAATTTCCCTGAATACCCTGGCGCAGAAATATTTTGTGAATGCAAGTTATCTGAGCAGGGTTTTCAAAGAAAAAACAGGCAGTACCTTTACAGGGTATCTCTTTGATGTCCGGATGAAAGCTGCGGAAAACCTGGTCCTCCACAGCGAGTTAAAGGCTTACGAAATAGCGGAACAGGTAGGAATTGCAGACCCGCACTACTTTAGTTCCTGTTTTAAAAAGTATACTGGGATGTCATTGGGAGAGTATAAGAAGTTTTACTTATAGTAAAATTATTATAATTTTTAGTCATTTGATTCCATGTATGGAACCGGACCGGCATGTTATAGTGCAAATGAAAGAATCAGTTAAACATGCCAGGAGGATATGCGATGAAAGCACTTTATTATGAAAAACCGCTTCGGGAGAATGCCTGTATTTGTGAGAAACCGTATCCGGTTTGTGGGGACGATGACGTAATTATTAAAATCATGAGCTGCAGTATCTGCCATGGCGTTGAATGCGACCATGAGGCAGAGGGCGGAAGCGGCTGCTCAAAATATCCACTCATCCCAGGACATGAGTTCGCGGGAATCGTCCATGAGATTGGGAAAAATGTTAAAACCTGCAAAGTAGGGGACAGGGTAACTGCGGATAATGTGATTCCCTGCGGTACTTGTTATTATTGCAGAAAAGGTGACTTTATTCACTGCCCGGATAAGAGGAATCTTGGAAATGTGGGGGATGGGGGATTTGCGGAGTTTACAAAAGTGCCGCAGAGAAACATTGTCCTTATTCCGGACCATGTCAGCTTTAATGAGGCATGTTTGACCGAACCGGTGGCCTGCTGCATGCATTCCATGGATCAGATGAACATAAAATATGGAGATGATATCCTGATCATGGGCGCGGGACCCATGGGAATCATCCTTGCCCAGCTTGCGGCACACAGCAATGCAAACCATGTGGTTGTGTGCGCATCGTCCCGCAAAAAGCTGGATATTGTAAGCGGTTTAGGCATTGAGACCATACTTTTAGACCGCAGTGATTACAGTAAGCATGAGACTGCAATTCTTGAGAGATTTCCTCTGGGAGTCGATTGTCTGTTTGATGCAACAGGGTCGGAGGAACTGGTATACAGCACGCCGGACCTAATGAAAATGGGCGGAAGAATCCTTGGGTATGGTTATTACCGGGGGGACCATCCAACCCTTCGTTTCCCATTTAATTCATTCTGGGACAAGGAACTTACATACTATTCATCCTTAAGCCAGGCCGGGGATTTCCAGAGAGCAATGGATGCTATTGCATGTGGAAAAGTTAATACAAGGATATTATTGACCGCGGAATATGATCTGGATGATTATTTTGAGGCAATTGAGCGGAATATGCATGAAAAGGATGTGATAAAAATTATTATTCATCCGAACAAAAAATAGAAAATACAATGGATTAAATCTAAAACACCAGATTCACAGTCTGGTGTTTTAGATGATTCACAATTACCATCCCGATGACTAGCACTTTTATTTCAGAGAACCGGACGCATACTTCTGATAAAATGCAGCAGCGTTTTCTTTCCCAAGTGAAAACCTGCGGGACACCTTTTCAATTATCTTTTCTTTTGCGGTTCCCTCCTCCAGATTGTCCAGAATCAGCGCCTGTATACCCTGTTCCAGACCTTTTTTTACGCCTTTCTCCACGCCATCCTGAAAAAGCATCTGTCCCAATATCGTCATTCCAATCCTCCCCTTTACTCACTCCAGTTCCTCTCTTTTAAGGAACTTGACTGCTAACGCATAGAGCACTGACTGCATCCTCTTTATATCCTCTTTCTTTATGCCCAGGCTTTCCCGCTGAAGTATGTCCATGGAGCGGCAGATGCGTTCACCTATATCCATCTTTCCCGACATCAGGGGGGTCAGAAGAAGGGAGAATACATCGCGGCGTTTTATTACCTGCCCCTTTTGGATTTTACGTTCCAGTTTCCTGATGACCTTGTCAGAATCCCTGTCCTTAAGACGGACCACCTCCACACGGTAAATACTTCCGCCATTGACAAGTTCCCTTTTCAGCACCCAATTAAAATCGTCCTCCAGCCTGCGCATATCCAGATGTACATATTCGGTGGGCGCGACCCTGTCTATCTCTCCCTTGACATTCATAAATCTCAGCAGGTCCTTCCCGAAGAATTGGGCCGCTGTCTTCATGACTTTATCCTCCTCCTGTCCGGAACCGGTCCCCTGCCGCGCAGCGTCTCTGTCCTCCTTGTCCGGTTGTCTCCTGTACCAACAGGTTTCTGTCTCCCATATAGCCTCTCCTCCCAGCCATATAAGAACCTATCCCCATTATAGCGTTTTTTCCCACACCAGACAATAGTGCTTTTGCTAAGCGTTTTATTGTTTGTGTCCGTTTTATATGCAGACATACATCTGCACAAATTATGGATAGTACATTGTTTGGGTATTCCGGCCCGATTCATTGGGCGCAATTACCGATATGTTAATTAGAATTCAGAAATAATACTGATATGTAGTAATGAGCGATAGTTTCTTATATCCTCTGCTACTGTCCGGTGCTATTAATATAGCACTCCCGGAAGTGCGTTGCAAGGATAACTTTTTTGTCATGAATCACAACATAGATATAATCAAAATTTTATAAGATTAGGTAAAAAAAGACCATTGTAATGCAGGGATGATGGACTGAAACGTAAAATTTTCAAGAAATGAATGTCAGAAGAAGCCTTATACAGACATTATTTTAACATTTTGAGTCATTTCATTCCATTTAGAATAAGACGGTTTCATGATATCTTTAAATTACAAAAAAACTATTAAATAATTGGAGGAAACCAAAATGAGGAAAAGCAGATTGACGGCATTAATGACAGCTATGGTGTTATCTATGGGAGTGGCGCTTACCGGATGTGGAAGCGGCGCGCCAGCAGAAACAGGTACAGCGGCAGCCACGGACAAGGGTACGGAAAAAAATGCGGAAACATCATCTAAAGAATCAAGTGCCGCCGATGGAACAGAAACCAGCGCAGATGCTAAACCAGAAGCAAGAAATGTTACGCCTGACAAGGCAAGGGAGGATCTTAAAATCGGTGTTTCCTTTAAAACACTGCAGGAAGAAAGATGGGTCCTTGAATTAGATACCATTGAAAAAGTCTGCGAAGAGAACGGCATTGAATGCATTTACCAAATCAGTGAGAATGATGCGCAGAAACAGGTTGGGCAGATTGAGAATATGGTGGAACAGGGAATTGATATCCTGCTCTGTCAATCCAATGAAAAAGAAGCGGTTTCCGGAGCTTTGAAGTCTGCGTCGGATGCAGGCGTTTTAGTGGTATATTACGAGAAGGCCAACGGGGAAGCATATTGTGATATCAGCGGCGGAAATGACGAGTATGAAATCGGCACATTGATTACCAAGACGCTGGCAGATGAAGGCATAAGCGGGAAGGTAGCCTTTTTATATGGGGATCCCGCAGGCGGCACAGGCGTTTATAATTTTCATGATGGAATGCTGGACAGCCTTGCCAACAACGATTTGGAAGTTGTCGGGGAACAGTGGGTAGAGAATTGGGACCCGTCAAAAGCAATGAGTTATGCGGAGAACTGGATATCAATTTATGGAGATGAGTTATCCGCAATCTTCTGTATGAATGATGGCATGGCAACCGGTGTCTCCAAGGCCATTGACCAGGCTGGGCTTACTGGAAAAATCAAGATCTGCGGTCAGGACTGTGACCTTGTAGCTGTTCAGAGAATCATCGCGGGAACCCAGGAATCAACCATTCTTAAGAGCGGTGTTACGTATCCAAGATTGATAACAGAAGCAGCAATTGCTTACAGGCTGGGTGAGATGACCGCAGCAGATTTCCCTGCAACAACAGAGAACTCCGAGGGTGAACAGGTGCCTTTCTTGAGTTATGCCGGCGTTATCATTACAAAGGATAATATTGATGTGGTAATAGAGGAAGGGGTTTATACAAAAGAAGAGATTTATGGGGAATGACAGGAGAAATAACCAAAATGTTTACTAATTTAAAAAAGGAACAATTCATACATTCCAATTTTCCGTTTTGTGATTATTCATTGGATTATACATTGGATTCCCTTCAGGATATGGGCGCAGGGACAATTGAATTTTATGGCGCCGCGCCCCATTTCTGCATGGAAGATGTTACCTATAGCGATATGAAAGTACTTGGGTATAAATTAAGGGAGCATGGGCTTAAGGTACTGGAAATCAACCCGGAAAACTGCGCGTATCCGGTAAACCTTGCATCAGGAAATTCGGCCACCAGGGCCAGGACACTTAGATATTATGAGAACGCAATCCATACGGCAGGAGTTATTTCAGCAAAGTATGTGTTGATTTTCCCGGGATATCCAAATGCGGATGATAATCCGGAGGATGCATGGAAACGTTCCGTGGATTCCATGAACCGATTAGGTAATATTGCAAAAACAGAAGGGGTAACAATCACATTTGAAGCAACTACGCCAAACATAACCGTTGTCACAAACCATAAGAAAATCATGCAGATGATAAAGGATACGGGCTGTGAAAACATGGCGGTAACGGTTGATTTGATGTGCCTGGCGCAGACGCAGGAAACCGTTCAGGATGTATATGATATCTGCGGCCCAGGGCGCATTGTCAATGTCCACTATACGGATGGCGGTCTGCTTCCGGCAGGCTGCTGGGAACATAGGATTCCTGGCGAAGGGGATTTGGACCTGGATACAATGCTGAAGCAATTTGATGAGAATCATTACAAAGGTTATTTTGGGAATGAAGTAAAGTGGAGTATTGACCCATTGGTAAATACTCCGGAACTGACAAGTGCGAAATTACAGAAATGGTGGGACAGCCATTTTTAGAAGATTGTCAGAAATAAAAACAAATGGTGGAATCGGATGATTCCACCATCACTTAGAAAGGGTGCGGCCAGGGCATGGAAGATTACATCTTACATATGAATCATATAACAAAAGAATTTCCCGGTGTAAAAGCACTTGATGATGTTACGTTTGGTATCCGGAAAGGGGAAGTACATGCTCTTTGTGGAGAAAATGGGGCTGGTAAATCAACTTTAATGAAGGTATTAAGCGGTGAACACAGGGATTACACAGGAGAGTTGGTTTTAAATGGAAAAAGGGTGAATTTTAAAGGGATAAAAGAAAGTGAGGCAGCTGGTATTGCAATCATCCACCAGGAGCTGGGGTTGATTCAGACCATGAATGTCTGTGAAAACATTTTCCTTGGGGATGAGATCTGTGAAAACGGTCATATCAACTGGGATATCCAATATCAGAAAACAAGGGAAATCTTAAAGGAACTGAAATTAAATATCAGTCCCAAGACCAGGGTCGGCAATCTTGGAATCGGACAGCAGCAGTTAATTGAAATCGCCAAGGCATTAAGCAAAAACTGCAAAATCCTGATTTTAGACGAGCCCACAGCGCCGCTGCCCGAGGATGATTCGGAAAATCTGCTGAAACTTGTCAGGGAATTACGGGATAAGGGCATGAGTATCATCTTTATATCCCATAAGTTAGGAGAGGTTTTACGTATCGCTGATACGATTACCATTTTGCGGGACGGTCAGACCGTGGAATCAAAGCCCGCCGGTGATTATACGGAAGATACACTTGTAAAAGGAATGGTTGGCCGGGAATTAAATACGATGTTTGCAAAACGCCACAGTAAAATCGGGGACGTGGCTTTAAGGGTCAGCAATTGGTCGGTCTATGACGGGATTAATAATAAATGGATTGTTAAGGACGTGGAGTTGGAAGTACGCCAGGGTGAAGTTGTGGGACTGGCGGGAATGATAGGAGCAGGCCGTACGGAATTGGCAATGAGTATATTTGGGGCATTAGACGGCGCCGTGACAGGTAAGCTTACATACATGGGAAAGGAACACCCCCACTTTAAAAATGCAAATGATGCAATTAAACAGGGAGTATTTTATTCATCAGAGGATAGAAAAGGCCTTGGCCTGATCCTTACATCTGATATTGCGTATAACTCCTCCCTGTCTAGTTTGGATAAATATATTAATGGGAAATTGTTTATTAACAAAGATTCGGAATATGACAAGGTAAAAGAGATGGTGAAGAGGCTGCAGGTTAAAACGCCGTCCATCCTTCAGAAAGTCGGTAATCTGTCCGGGGGGAACCAGCAGAAGGTCTGTCTGGCAAAAGCATTGCTTTGTGAACCCAAGGTGCTGATCCTGGATGAGGCAACCAGAGGAATTGATATAGGGGCTAAATCGGAGATATACCAGCTGATTAATGAAATTGCGGCACAAGGTGTGGCGGTAATCATGATTTCATCTGAATTGCCTGAAATTTTGGGAATGAGCGACCGGGTTTATGTGATGAGGGAGGGCATTGTAGCAGGACACTTTGATAACAGTGAGCGGACCTTAACACAGGAAAATATAGCAAAGGCAGCTACAGGAGGTACTAAATAATGAAAAAAGATCAAAATCTGGATTTATTCAGTTTGTTTTATAAAAACAGTCTGTTGGTAGAAGGAATTATTATTTTCCTGATTTTTGAGATTGCGACCAAAGGGACTTTTTTATCCTTTGGGAATGTATCCAATTTATTAATGCAGGGCGCCACATGTTCGATTATTTCAATTACCATGTGCCTGATTATCATTACATGTAACGCGGACCTGTCCGCAGGCCGTTTTTTGGGAATGCTTTGCATGGTAGCGGCCATGCTGCAGGTGAATATGCCGCAGATTCCATCCTGGGCAGTATTGATTTTAGTATATGTGATTTCCATTGCAATTGGGTTATGGCATGGCATATGGGTAGGATATTTAAAGTTACCTGCATTTATCATCACACTGGCAACACAGCTGGTATTTCTCGGGATTAATCAGTTAATCAGCAATGGACGTATATACGGTCCTGTAAGCGGCGTGATTTCTAAGATGGGTTCCGGGTATTTACCTTCTTTGGGAGGAAATATCAATATATCAAGTATTATTTTTGGCCTGGCCATTATTGTGGTTTACATATTGGCTTCCGTATCCGGTGAACGAAAAGCAATCAAACAGGGCTTATCAAAAGGACAGTGGGGAAGGATCATTCCAAAGCTAACCGTTGTCTCTGCATTTGTAGCACTGGTCACATGGATGCTCAGCATGCATAAAGGCTATTCCTATGCGGTCATTATTCTTGCAGCGCTTACATTTGTCGTATCATATATCAGCAATAATACAAAATTCGGACGTTACGTATATGCAATCGGCGGCAATGCGGAAGCCGCGGCGCTTTCCGGTATCAATGTGGCAAAAGAGACAGTGAAACTATATGTATTGCATGCAGTCATTGTCGCAACCGCATCCATGGTTTACCTTGGACGGATGGACTCGGCCACAACAGCAGCAGGCATGGGATATGAATTCACGGCAATTACAGGCTGTGTGGTTGGAGGAACATGCATCACAGGCGGCCGTGGCAGCGTGGTTGGTGCGGTAGCCGGCACCATGATCATGGCAGCGTTAGACAATGGCATGAGCATCATGAATATGAATCCAGCGCTTCAGTATATTGTCCGCGGCGCCGTCCTCCTATTTGCAATTGCACTGGATGCATACGCCAATAAAAGAAAAGCAAAAACAATCCAGAAAGTTTAGAAAGCTCGAACAATTCAAAATATAAAATAAATTGCCGCACATGGCGGAATGGAGAGGGAAATGAAAAACCACAAAATCAAAGACATCAAGGTTCATCTTGTATCGCAGCCAATTACCGGAGGGTTTGCAGACGCCACTAGAAAAGTGGAATGCATTGGATTTACAATCGTCAGGATTACAACGGAAGATGGAATAGAAGGATTTGGGGTGACTTACCATGAGGTTGGAGGCGAAGCCACCAAAGTGATGATTGAGAAGAATATCGCACCCAAATTAATTGGAAGAAGCCCTTTTGAAACAGAAAAACTATGGCAGGAGATGTTCGGGTATCTTAGGGGAGTTGGGCGGAAAGGTCTTATGTTCTGCGCCTACTCAGCAATTGACATTGCCCTCTGGGACTTAAAGGGCAGGATTTTAGACATGCCCTTATATAAGATGTTCGGCGGGACAGAAACCAGGATTCCTGTTTACGGAAGCGGAGGATGGACCTCCTATACAGACGATGAATTAGTGGAAGAAATGGTGGGTCTTGTAAAGGATGACGGTTATACAACCATTAAGTTTAAAGTGGGGGTAGATGGCGGAATGAGTCCAAACCGCGATCTGGTACGGGTCCAAAAGGTGAGGGAAGCCGTGGGACCTGAGATTGGGATCATGCTGGATGCCAACAATTGCTGGGATGCTGCGACCGGCGCAAGATTCGCAAACCGGGTAAAGGATCTGGACATCCTGTTCCTGGAGGAGCCGGTATTTGCCGATGATATGCCGGGGCTTAGAAAATATAAGTACAGCACGGACCTTCCTCTTGCAACGGGAGAACATGAATATACAAAATGGGGGGCCAGGGATTTACTTCTCCATACAGGCGCGGATTATATCCAATGCGACGGGACGCGTGCGGGCGGATTTACAGAAATGTTAAAGATCGGGGCGTTAACACAGGCATTTAATGTAAAATTCGCGCCACATGCAATGGAGAATATCCATATCCATTTAATCAGCGCTTTCCACAATGCGCCTTTCCTGGAACGGCTGAAACTCTTTGAAGGAATCACAGAAAACATATACCTGGATGCTCCAAAGCCGGTGGACGGATATATGACGATTCCGGAAAACATGCCGGGGCTTGGGCTGGAATTAAACATGGATTTTATAAACGAATACGATGAAAAATTTGAATGAAGCATAAGGAGACGGACATGAAAGCAGTCATAAAAAAAGATTACGGTCCAATGGAACTTGAATATACGGACATTGCAAAACCAGAGATAGGGGAATATGATGTTTTACTCAAAGTTAAGGCAGCGGCAATCTGTGGATCTGACCTGTCTTTGATGTACGGCACGGTAACGGGAAAGCAGGTTCCTTATCCAATCGTAATCGGGCATGAATTTGCAGGAGAAATATGCGAAACCGGATCCAAGGTAAAGCGTTGGAAGGTGGGGGACCGGGTTGTTTCAGATAACACAGGTTATGTTTGCGGCGTATGCCATGCATGCAGCAAAGGCGAGTATTTGTTCTGCTCCCATCGTAAAGGGATGGGAAATGATATGGACGGCGGGTTTGCAGACTATGTAAAGATACCCGGGGATGTGCTTATGACGTTTCCCAACTGTCTGTACCGGATTCCGGATCATGTCTCCTATGAAGCGGCATCCATGATGGATCCTCTTTGCAATGGTTATAAAGCAGTCATCCAGGAGGGGGAACTTCTCCCGGGACAGAATATTGTTGTGTTTGGCTGCGGGGCCATGGGATTGTTTGCTATGAACGCGGCCAGACTTGCAAGCGCTGCAAAAATCATTGCAGTGGGCATGGCGGAAGACAAGGAAGTCCGTTTTGCGCTGGCAGAAAAGCTGGGGGCAACTGATTTTGTTGTTGCGGATGAAGAGGAAAACGTGGCGGATAAAGTAAAGGAAATTGCTGGCCCCGAGGGTGTGGCGGTTGTGGTTGACGCGGCCGGAGTGCCGGTTGTTTTACAGCAGGCCATTGACATGACAAGAAATGGAGGGAAAATCATCAAGATAGGCTACAGCAGCAAGCCGGTCGGATTTTCCCTGGACACCATGGCCTTAAAGGGAATCGTCCTGATTGGACACATGGGTTATGACAGTACATCCTGGAAGAATTGTCTGGCGCTTCTTGAAAAGGGCGAAATTGATATGGAAGCATTCATTTCACACCGCCTTCCACTGTCAAAATGGGAAGAGGGCATGGAACTTGTGAAGAACCGCCAGGCCACCAAGGTCATCCTGCTTCCAGAGGAAGACGGGGCATTATCATAATAGCCGGTATGGCAGAAGGAAGGAAAAGAAAATGATGAATAAAGCGGCATTATTGTTGGAAAACAGGAAAATCAAAATAGGTGATTCAGATATGCCTGACCTGCGGCCGGGATATGTAAAGGTAAAGGTGGAGTATTGCGGCATCTGTGGTTCTGATGTGCATTTCTATTCCTATGGGGAACCGGAGTTCCCGGATGTATATCCGTTTATCCTTGGACATGAATTTGCAGGAACGGTTGTTGAAGTGGACGATGAGGTAACGGATCTTAAGGTTGGGGACCGGGTGTGCGTGGAGCCTGGAACCTTCTGCGGAAAATGTGAATGGTGTAAAAAAGGAAAATATAATTTATGTAAGAATATGGAGTTTTTATCTGCTCCAAGAACACTGGGGGCGATGAGGGAATACATAACACATCCTGCAGAACTTTGCTTCAAACTTCCGGATCATGTCTCGTCACTGGAGGGAGCGCTTGTGGAACCTTTGGCCGTGGGCATGAGCAGCGTTATCCGCTCGGGTATCCATGTGGGCGACAGCGCGGTTGTCCTCGGGTCCGGATGCATCGGACTTGTCACAATCATGTCGCTAAAAGCAGCAGGTGTGACAGATATTACCGCTGTTGACCTTTATGATATCCGGCTGAAGAAGGCCCTTGAATTAGGGGCCACAAGGGCAATTAATACAAAGGACAAGGATTCTGTTGCTGAAATCCTCAAGTATTATGATGGGATCGGCCCGGATTATGTGTTTGAGACAGCAGGAAGCAGATATACGGCGGAATCCTCTGTTTATATTTGCAAAAAGGGCGGAACAATCATGCAGGTGGGAAATGTTGTGGGGGAAACCTCCATGAACCTTCAGAAGATGTGTGATAAAGAACTGACACTTATGACCACCTTCCGCTACCGCAATGCATACCCTGTATGTATTGACGCCATTGCCGCGGGACGCATCCATGTAAAGGACATCATTTCTAAAATCTATCCATTTGATGCTGCAATGCAGGCGTTTGAGGACTGCATTAATAACAAACAGACCATGGTGAAAGCTGTATTAAAAGTAAGTGAAGGTTGATGAGATGAATAAGGTGATTTGTTTAGGCAATGCAGTGGTAGATATTATTGTGAAAAATGGACCGGACCGGACGCCGGATGGCATGACGCAGTTTTCCGAGACCATTAACATGTATCTTGGGGGCGACGCGGTGAATGAGGCGGTCAGTATGTCGGCTTTGGGAAATGATATTAAATTGTATACAGTAATAGGCGACGATGCCTTAGGCGACGCCTTCCTTGCCATGATTAAAGCAAAAGGCTTATCTGCAGATGGAATCGTAAAGGACAGGGAACATGGTACGACTGCTACCGTTGTTGTTGTTTCTGACAGCGGGGAACATGGATGCATGACACTTAAGGACGGGGCAGCCGGAACCATGCGTTACAGCCTGGATACATTTGATATTGACTTTGGCGATGCAAAACTTCTTTCGGTGGCAAGCCTTTTCTGGAGCAAAGGCCAGACGGATGATGATTTGAAAACGTTATTTGCGGCAGCCAAAGAAAATGGCCTGCTGATTGCGGCTGATATGGTATTGGACCAGTCCCAGATGAGGCTTGAGGATATTGCCGGGGCCCTTAAATATATTGATTACCTTGTCCCCAGCCTGCATGAGGCCTCCTATTTTACCGGGAAAGACACACCGGAAGAAATTGCCCGGGAGTTTCACAAAAGGGGCGTTAAAACCGTTGTCCTTAAATTAGGTGAAAAGGGTGTGTTTGCAAGTGAAGGCGGAAAGATATATTATGTGCCCACCATAGCGGATCAAGTGGTTGACACATTAGGCGGGGGAGACAATTTCGTTGCCGGGTTCCTCACCGGGATCCTGGACGGTAAAGGGCTTCTGGAGGCGTTATATTTTGGTTCGGCCACAGCAGCGATTGCCATCAGCCAATATGGAGCCAACGGCGCGGTAAAAAGTAAAAAGCAGGTTCAGGAATATTTAGATTTACATCGATAAAAGGGAGGAAAAGCATAATATGAAAATGATAATTAACGGAAAAAAAACAGATTCTTCGGATGGAAAAACCCAAAATATCATCAACCCGGCAACCTTGCAGGTAATTGATACAGTGCCATCCGCAACAGCAGAGGATATTACAAGAGCTGTGGACGGGGCGGTAAAAGCACAGGAAGCATGGGCGGCGCTTCCTGTCAGGGAACGCTGCAACGTCCTTAGGAAATTTGCTGACCTGGTCATGGAAAGACGTCTGGAGCTTGGCGAAATCCTGGCAAAGGAAGCTGGAAAACCATATATGAAGGAAGCGGTATGGGAGCTGGATTCCGTTGCCTATGTATATAGGGGGGCATGTGATGTGGCGCTTCATTACTACGGTTCAACCATGCCAATCGGCACAGAGCCTGGCTATGATGATGATTTACAGGTGACGGTCCATGAACCCCTTGGAACCCTTGCCTGCATTATTCCTTATAATTTTCCGCCGGCAATATGGGCGTTCAAAACAGCCGCGGCACTTGCGGCCGGAAACTCGGTTGTAGTAAAGGCCCCGTCCTATGATCCCATGACCCTGCTTGTCCTTCACGAAATGCTTCATGAAGCCGGGCTGCCGGCGGGTGTTGCGCAGTGTCTGACGGGTAAGGGGGCATTGGTGGGCGACCTGCTAGTGGACGATGAAAGAATTGCATGCGTTAACTTTACAGGAAGCACGGAGGCC
>OBXM01000821.1_pt1 | contig 24808 bp, 26 predicted proteins | sample 1538141 | NCBI WGS metagenome assembly OBXM01 (sample SAMEA2580153, study PRJEB22360) | human gut metagenome | biome: human gut; feature: human-associated habitat; material: faeces | place: Denmark | collected 2008/2010 | reverse complement strand
CGGAATTAACGATAGAGATTCTATAGTCGCGGCCGCTTTGGGTATTTACGTCAGAAGCGCTTACATTATAGGTTTTTTCTTTGATTTGCGGGGCTTCCTCCGGCTTTGCCGCTGTTTCGTCATAGACGGGATGTCCGTATTTGTCCTGGTTGGCGAGGGCGATGCGGTAGTCGCGATGGTCAGCGTGGGCGATGCCTGCAATGGTGAGTGCCGCTGCGGACAGAAAAGCGATTTTTACCAATGTTTTCATAAATAGCCTCCTTATTTTATAACCGGGAATTTCATCCCTTAATTTGTACCTTAATTATATAATAGTTTTCCCGTTTGTGTCACGTGCGAATAAATGTGTATATTAAAACCCCCCTTCCGGGGAAGAAGGGGGGAGGGTATGGGAGTACCCTTTTTAGAGAGAGGTGAATCATAAAATAAAATCAATAATGGAGTAAAGTATGAAAAATAATGGAGTAAAGAATGAACATAAAATCAATACGTATAGAAGAACGGATCAGCTATGGCTTTTCCCATCACTGCACTTCATGATCTTTGTGATGCCAGCCATGTTTGGGAGTATATTTCTCATGTCTGGATACATCGCTGTCATGTTTCTTGAGCAGATAGGGACAGCTATCATCTGTACGGCTCTCATGTTTCGACACCTTTTTGCCATGTCCGGCCGGCGGGAAGCGGTTATTATCGGGGTCTTTCATCGGCTTCCATCCGTCCTTTCCATGTCTTTCCCGGAGATTGGGGGCTGTCATTGCAGAGCCGCCATTCTTCTTCTGCATCACCTCCTTTCATGGGTTGATGATCAGACTTCTTTATACAGGGAGACTCTTGCTTTTGGGAAAAGATCTTCCTTTCCGGGACAGCAGATGCCCCTGATTGGAACAGAGAGAGTCGGTAATCCCGTATTTGCGGTGGTTCTTCCGCCGCAGCTATGTTGCCGGAGAGGGAAAAGGCTCCGGTAGAAATTGTAAGCCCGATCACGAAAAGAATTGCATGGTTTTTGATAGTTCTCATTTAAGGTTTTTCCTCATTTCTGTACGGCCGGAGGGATGTTGCCTTCCACCGGTGGTACTTTTGACTGAGTATCCGGCATGTCCTTTTTGTTATTTTCCGGAGTTTTCTTCATAGAGTCTTTTTTTGGCATCTGTTTTTCTTTTGATTTTTCTTTCAACGTATTATCCGGGGCTGGATTTTTCTTTTCATCCGCTTTATCTTGCTTATCAGGCGTTTCTTCTTTGATAATCCGGATATCTTGGACATCTTTTCCCGGCTGATTCATTTGTTTGTCTGTATCCTGCCGGATGCCGTTTTTCTGCTGGGGCAGGTCAAGGAAAAAAGCCTGTGAAGGATGTATCATCAGGAATGTGGCACCGATTGAGAGACAGGAAGCCACGATAAGCGCTACTTTTGTATGTTTTTTCATATTTAGAATTCTCCTTTGCAACAATATTTATGAATGGAATAGCTATATATAAAATCAGCCCGGGCCAGACATTTCCGGAAATGCCCGATATCCGGGCAGATGAGCCGATTTTATCCTTCCATGGGAAGGTACTTTTTGCTGCTCTGTTTTTAGGGGCGCCTGTCTGGAGGCGATATTCTTTCATGATGTTCTGTCTTTCCGGGCGGCAGGGAACGATTTCCTCCGGGGGGAGGCGTCTTTCCCTTATTTTCCAAATGCTCGGAAATCTGTCCGCGGTTATCCCATGTCCACTGGCGGTAAGCCGCGATATCATTGATGATGAAAGATACAATGGTCACCATGAGTGAAAGGACTGCCAGGACTATGGATACGACTATCTTATTCATTGTATTTACCATCCTTTTCTGAATCGTCTGCCTGCGGCATAGAACCGGACGGAGAATCTTGCTTTCTGTTCAGCTTCTTGCTTTTATGAAACTTTCTGCCCAATGTCCCCATGAAGAAGATGGAAAGACTGGCAAAACATCCGGTTGCCCCCAGACCGACCATGGTCAGCGGGTGGAGTCCCGGTAAGGGATCCGCATCCATAATGGGAGTAAAATGCATAGATAATAGATAAATGGTAAGCAGCGTGGCCGCGAAAAGGAATATGGACAGAACCGTACAAAGGGTAAAAAACGCTTTGGCAAGGACAGATGCTGTTGCACTGGCAGCGTCCGGAATGTGAGGGCTGACTTCATTCCATGTCTGCTGCATCTTTTGCTGTGCTTTGTCGGCCAGGTATTCTGCATTGTCAGAAATTTTTTCCATTTTCGTTTTTTCGCTGACGATGCCTTCGGATTGGTAAGATGCATAAATATCTTCCGGGTGCCCCAGTTCTGCTGCAATCTGCGCATCAGACAGACCCCGTTCTCTGGCTTCTGTGAAATGGGCTTTGTAATCGGATAGAATTTCTTCCACATCCTCTGGTTTTACCTTACGGAAGTAGTACCGCAGAAGATCTAAAAACTCTCTCTCATTCATTAGGTTCTCCTCCTTCGGTGAGAAGCATATTGACTGCTTTTGTAAAATCAGACCACTCTCTTACCGATTCGATATATTCAGTACGGCCGGCCTCGGTAATTTTATAATACTTTCTCGGCGGTCCGTTATGAGATTCGGCCAGGTAGGTATCTACAAGGCCGTCTTTTTTAAAACGGTTCAGCAAAGGGTAGATAGTTCCTTCTGACATTTCTATATATTTGGAAATCTCGCTGACGAGTTCATATCCATAGAAATCCCTCCTACGCAGCATGGACAAAACAACGATTTCCATGACGCCCTTTTTCAGCTGAATGTTCATAGTCCTTCCTTTCAGATGGAAATATATTAGTAACACATTTCCGGAAGAATTAACTTCGGGTTATGAATACTATAACACACGATACTCTGTAATGCAAGGTACTGAATGATATTGAATATGAAACGTGCGGTAAAATCAGAGGAAATTAAGATTTTGACGTTCTGTGATATTGAATAATTCCGGATTTCCATAGATCTGATATTGGTGAAAGTGGAGAATGGAAAGTACGCGGTTTTGAATGTAAAATAGTGTGAACGATGCACTGTATTTGCGAAAATGTGAAGGACTTGCCGGTCATGACTTTTGGCCGCAGTGCAGGAAGGCGGTTATGAAATGGGGGGCTGTGAAAATATTTTTGTTTGCAATAAAATCGATGGTTGACAGAAGTGTTTGAAGTCTGTATGATAACTTTAATTTAAAAATGAAAAGCGATGAACGGAAAAAAGTCATGTTTCTGAGATAACAGAGAGCCGGTGGCAGGTGGAAACCGGTATGAAGGATATGTCGAACTCTTCCGCAAGCTCCTCGTTGAATCAAGTAGATGGAGGCGTCATCCACGTTACGGACAGGAGCCATAAGTATAATGCAGGGTGGTACCGCGATGAATTCGCCCCTGTCCGATTTATTCGGGCAGGGTTTTATATTACCCGGAGGCAGAGTGATAAATGCAAGGTGGTACAGCGCTATGCGCCCTTGTCTGAGTATTTCAGGCGGGGCGCTTTTATTTTACTTATGGTCATGAGTGATAAATCAGGGTGGTACCGCGCGGGAGCGCCTCTGCATGGATATTTTCCATGGAGGCGTTTTTTTATTTTATTTTCAAATCAGGAGGTCAAAATGAATTTCAGTAAAGCAATGAAAGCAGCAGTAATCATTTTTACAGGCGCAATAGCAGCGGCAGGTCTTACTGCCTGCTCCGTCAAAGAGCGGCGTGAAGGTCGGATTCATCGCGGCGCTTACCGGCGGGGCAGCGGCATACGGCAAGTCCCAGGAGGAAGGAATCCGTATGACTGTAGAAGAAATCAATCAGAAAGGGGCGATACCGATTGAGCTCTTTGTGGAGGACTCCAAAGGGTCTCCGTCCGATGCCATGAATGTGACAAAGCGGTTAATCCAAAAGAAGGCGGCGGTGATTATCGGGCCGATGACATCAAATGAGGCAAAGGCGGCAGGACCGATTATGCAAAATGCTAAAATTCCCTCGTTGGAAATATCGGTTACTGCGGAAGGAATTACGGAAATTGGCGATTATATTTTCAGAAATTCCGTACCCGAGTCGATGAATATTCCCCAGACGGCAAAAAAGACGCACCGTCTTTTAGGGTACGAGACGGCGGCGATTCTCTATGCCCATGATAATGAACAGCATGTAACGGCGCAGAAATATTTCCGAAAGACGCTGGAAGAGGAAGGAGTCAAGATTGTGGATGTGGAAACCTTCGGCAGCAAGGACAGCGAGTATTCTGCCCAGCTGACGAATATAGAGAACGCAAAACCGGACGTGGTTATTGTGTGCAGTTATTATCAGGAAGGGGCGCGGATTTTAAAAAAGATGCGTGAGATGGGAATGAACCAGCCTGTCCTTGGGGATAATGGCTTTGTTTCTCCCGAATTGGGAAAGATGGCGGACGCCGCCGCGGATAATGTGTATGTGTCATCTATGTGGTCAGCGGCAAGAGATACGGCGGCAACGAAGACGTTTGTGGAGAATTATACGAAGAAGTACGGGCATGCACCTGACCAGTTTGCCGCCGCCGCTTATGACGGCGTGTACATGGCGATGGATGCGGTACAGCGGGCCGGTTCCGTGACAGATACAAGGAAGATTCGTGATGCCATGGCGGAGATGAAGGGGTTTAACGGTGTCTGCGGTACATTCAGCTTTGACGACAAACGTGATCCTGTAGTGGATCTGGTTCTGCTGAAAATGGAAGACGGTGTGTTCTTGGCGGTCGGGAAACAATCATCATGAAAATAGTTTCCTGCGGGTAATCCGATGCAGATTCGAACTGAAGATACAGGGGATCTGCAGGGGTGGTTTTTGGTTTGTTTTTCTCTATGGTATACTGAAAAACGAGAATTTCTACTATAGTTAGGAGGTATTATGGGAATTTTAAGAATAGTTTGTCTTCTTGTTTTTTCTCTGCTTCTGTCACTTGGGAATGCATCGGCGGCGGGGTGGACGGCAGGGCCCGGTCTTACTCCTTCGGATGATTTTCCTTTATTTAAAACGGTGGAAAAACGGCTCGGGCTGAGTACGGCGAAAATTCCGCACAGCGGGAAAGAGCTCCCAATAGAATTGCGCGTATTCTTTAATGAAGAAATGGACAGGGCGGCAGAGCGGTACCTGCAGGCTTTGAATAAGGAAAGCAGCCATCGCCTGTCCGGCTGGATGGACTGGCAGGCCGGCACGGTAAAACCTTATGTGAGTGTGGTGCTTTTGGAAACGATGACCTATGAAGGAGGGGCGCATCCTCTGAATTATGTAAAAGGAATTACTCTAAACGCCACGGGAAAGGTGGTGACGCTTGCCGATCTGAAGACGGCCATGCCTTCTCTTTCCGTAGAAGCGCTTCGGGATGCGGCAGCCAGGGAATGCACAGCCCGGCACATTTCTACAGAAGAGGCGGAGAAAATCACAGAATTCCCGAAAGAATTCTATATAGGGAATAACGGCCATTTGTATTTCATTTTCCAACAGTATGATATCGCACCCTATTCGGAGGGGTGGATCATGGCGGATATGGGGTTATTTCCTTTCTGACGCTGTAGGGGGGTAAAGGAATCGCCTGCAGAGGATTCGTTTCTTTTTTACGTCGGTGCTATAATCAGAGTGATTCCCGTAGATGTACGTGGAATTAATAAACTTTTATTTGAGGAGGAAGTATGAAAAAAACAGCAATGCTTTTGACAGCGTGTCTTTTGGCCGCTTCTTGTATGACAATCCATGCGGAAGAACCGTTTCATCGTTCCATCACCGTGACGGGGATGGGCACAGTGACGGCAAAAAATGACATGGCCACGGTGAATTTATCTGTACAAACGATGGCCCGCGATGCCAAAGCAGCTGCCCGTGACAACGCGGATATCATGACGGCGGTGCGAAGCGCAGTTCTTGGAGCTGGCGCGATGGCGGATCATATCGAAACGATGGGGTATAATCTGTATCCGAACAACCAGTATGATGACAAAGGCCGTATGAAATCTACCGTATATGAAGCGGATAACCGTATGAAGATTGTCCTCCATAATTTGGATCAGACGGGCAAGGTAATGGACGCGGCGATTAACGCGGGTGCGAACCATATCGACAGTGTGATATTTTCTGTGAGGAATGAACAGGAATACAGGGATGAAGCTCTCCGCCGCGCGGTGGCCGATGCGAAACGGAAAGCGGACGTTATTGCAAAGACTCTTGGCCGGCCGGTAGTGAACATCATTTCTGTCGGCGAAAACCATACGGAGATCATGCCGCGGTATGCCATGAGTATGAAAGCAGCCGGTGACAGCATGGCGGAAAATGCGGCAACTCCCATGGAAGCGGGAACAGCAGATTTTGAAAGTCATGTGACAGTGGTTTTTGAGATTGTGTGATTTTTACTTCTAATATAATTCCTATATAATAATGTGAAAAATAGACTGTAAGAACCCCGGGGGAAGGCTCTCGGGTTTCTTACTGGATTTTACAGATTTTCCCTTGCACTAAAGCTACGTTTTTGATATAATCAATGTGTCGGGAAGTACCCGGCTTTTTTAAGTGCTTTTTATTGACTGCCATATCTGCTTATGCTATACTGTGTAAGCATGTTGCAATGGCGAAAGCCGAGAAGAGATTTGAGTGAGGTGTAAAGAATGCGTGAAGGAATTACTCTTGCATGCCCGGAATGCAAGCGCCGCAATTATCGTACAAACAAGAACAAAAAGAATAATGCAGAACGTATCGAAATGATGAAATACTGCAAATGGTGCCATAAACATACCCTGCATAAAGAAACGAAATAATTTAGTTTTAGAATGAGGGTGTGAGGATGGCGAAGCGTAAACAACCGACCAAAAGAGAGGTTGCAGAAGAAAACAAGAGTGCCTGGACCCGTTTTTTCCGTGAAACAAAAATGGAAATGAGAAAAGTCATCTGGCCGACAAAACATGAGATGGTGCGTTACACCATTGCAGTTCTCGTATCGGTCGTTCTTGTGTCTCTTCTGATTATCGTAGTGGACTTCATATTCATGCAGCTCTCCAAAGTTTTGATTCATACTGTAGGATGAAAGGAGAGAACATATGCCGGATAGGGAAGCTAAGAAAAAAACAGAGATAAAAAAATCCGCGGTCAGTGCACCGGTTGAAATCGGCAAACCGAAGGAAGGTTCTGAAAAGGACATCCGCTGGTATGTCATTCATACGTATTCCGGCTATGAAAATAAGGTTAAGGATACGCTTACCCGGAAAGTGCACTCTATGGGAATGGATGATACAATTATCCAGATTCTCCTTCCCATGCATGACGAGGAAGAAGTAAAAGACGGCGAAAAAAAGGTTGTATCGAGGAAAGTGTTCCCCGGATACCTTTTGATCCAGATGGAAGTCAATGACAGAAGCTGGTACGTCGTAAGAAATACGCCCGGCGTTACAGGCTTTGTCGGTACGACGACGAAACCGATCCCTCTTTCTGATGAAGAGGCCAAACGTATTATTGAGGGCAAGGATAAAAAACAGACTGCCAAGACAGATGCTAAAGTGGGCGATACCATTAAGATCACCCGCGGACCGTTTGCCGACCGCAGCGCCGTGGTGCTGGACGTGTCTGATGACAGAAGCAAGATTAAAGCTGATATCAGTAATTTCGGCACAACGACAACTATAGAGTTAGAGGTAGGTTATTTCGACCTCCTCCATAAATAACTCTGTGAGACTGTCTTGTACTTGGCTTGTCTCACAAGTGGGAGGGCCCGTTACAGCCCGAAAACCACATTCCACATAACGGAAAAGGAGGTGTAACAACATGGCAAAGAAAATTACTAAAATGGTAAAACTGCAGGTTCCCGCAGGCAAAGCCACACCGGCTCCGCCGGTAGGCCCGGCCCTCGGCCAGGCAGGCGTGAACATTATGTCTTTCGTAAAGGATTTTAATGACCGTACCGCCAAGCAGGCCGGCCTTATCATCCCTGTAGAAATTACCGTTTATGAAGACAGAAGCTTTACATTTATTTGTAAAACTCCGCCGGCAGCCGTTCTTTTAAAGAAGGCGGCAGGCCTTGAAAAAGCTTCCGGTGAGCCGAACAAAAATAAAGTCGGCAAAGTCACCAGGGCACAGGTTAAGGAAATCGCTGAAACAAAGATGCCCGACCTGAATGCCAACACAGTGGAAGCAGCAATGCGCCTTGTAGAAGGCACAGCCCGTTCTATGGGCATCGAAGTAACAGACTGATGACTGTCAGTGGCAGGATATTTATCCGATGACCACGAAGGAGGAAACAATGGCAAAATTGACAAAGAAACAAAAAGCAACCGCAGCCATCGTTGACAGTCATAAGTTCTATGATGTTGACGAAGCTGTTAAGCTCTTGAAAGAAGCGGCAACTGCAAAATTTGACGAAACTGTCGAACTTGCGTTCAATCTGAACATCAACCCGAAGTATGCTGACCAGCAGCTCCGCGGCGCAACGGTTCTTCCCCATGGTACAGGCAAATCCAAGAAAGTTCTCGTATTTGCCAAAGACCAGAAGGAAGAGGATGCCAAAGCGGCCGGCGCCGACTATGTAGGCGGAAAAGAACTGGCGGACAAAATTGCCCAGGGCTGGATGGATTTTGACGTAGTTGTAGCAACACCGGACATGATGGCGGTTATCGGCCGTCTTGGCCGCGTACTGGGACCGAAAGGACTCATGCCTAACCCGAAGGACGGCACTGTAACAACAGATGTCACCAAAGCTGTCAACGAAATCAAAGGCGGCAAGGTGCAGTACCGTACCGATAAAGCGGGCAATGTACAGGTTATTATCGGCAAAGCGTCTTTTGATGCTGATAAGATCAAAGAAAACCTTGTAACTATTTACAACACCATTCTGAAAGCACGCCCGACGACTGTCAAGGGACAGTATATGAAGAGTCTGACTCTTTCATCTACAATGGGACCCGGCATTCATATTGACATGTCCACAGTGGCGGCACCGAAAGCTGAATAATTTATTATTTACACTTAGCTTAAGACCGGCGGTATCCATAATGGGCGAAAGCCCGCCTCCCGAGGCTGAGTACTGTAATGACAGTACATGACCTCGCGACGCAAAGCGGGGTCGTTTTAGCTAACGTGATAAATATAATAAGGGCGCGGCACCGCGTTCCAAACATCCTATAAGCAGAGGAGGTGTATTATGAGCGAAGGAAAATATGAAGTAACGATTCGGCCGGAAAAGGCTGCTGTTGTTGAAGAAATGAAAGAACAGCTGTCTTCCCAGGGCGTGGTACTCGTTGCTTACAACAAACTCGATGTGAAGACGGCTATGCAGCTCCGCCGCACATTCCTGAAGCATGGCGTGCAGTACAAAGTTATTAAGAATACTTTGACCCGTATCGCTGCCAATGATATCGGGATCCATGATCTTGATGATCTGCTCCAGGGACCGAACGGACTGGCTACCTGCAAGGAAGATCCCGTAGCACCGGCAGCAGCGCTGAAAGAATTCCTGAAAGAAACAAAGAGTGAAGCCGTTGCAATTAAAGCCGGCGTTCTTGACGGAAAAGTCATCGATCCGAAAGCTGTAAAAGCCCTGGCGGATCTGCCGTCCAAGGAACAGCTCCTTGGTATGGTCGCATCTGCATTGCTGGCACCGATTACCGGTCTGGCGTGTGCATTAAACGGCAATATCCAGAACCTTGCATATGCTCTCGAAGCAGTGCGTAAACAGAAAGAAAGCGCATAAGCGCCTAAAAATTTATTCCATTGGAGGAACTAAAAATGACACATGAAGAAATCCTTAACGCAATCAGCGAAATGTCCGTTCTCGAACTGAGCGAACTTGTAAAAGCAATTGAAGAAAAATTCGGCGTATCCGCGGCAGCACCGGTAGCAGTAGCAGCAGCGGCGCCGGCGGCAGGCGCAGCAGCAGCTGAAGAAAAGAGCGAATTTGACGTAATCCTGAAAGAAGCAGGCGCTCAGAAGATTCAGGTTATTAAAGCTGTTCGTGAAATCACAGCTCTGGGTCTGAAAGAAGCCAAAGCCCTCGTCGACGGCGCTCCGAAAGAAGTAAAGACCGGCGTAGCTAAGGCTGAAGCTGAAGAAATTAAGAAGAAGCTTGAAGAAGCAGGCGCAACGGTAGAATTGAAATAATCATTTTATCAGCATTGAAGATGGGACTCTGAAAAGGGTCTCATTTTTTTATGCCTTTTTAGGGGGCTTGTCAAGAACGGTATTCGTGAACCGCTATGACAGGTTTTTGAGGTTGTGTCAATAATTTTTCGCAGGTTTGTGAATGCGGCTCATGGCAAAATCATGGTTTCTTTGAAAGTTTTCTTTCCTATGTGGAAATTCGAAAAGAAATCATTTACAATTTATTTGATACTGATTTTCATTAATTTATTTCAGGGTATCCTTGCAAAGGAGAATATATGAAAACAATTTTGGCTGTTTCCGTTTTTGCTTCGTTGTCTCTGCCTGTGATGTCTGTTGCGGCATCGGTTTATGAAATGCCTGCAGTTCTGGTAACGGCGGAACGGACGGAAGCGGAAATCAGGAAAGAACCACAGTCTGCGGAGATCGTTACATCGGAAGACATAAAGCGTTCCGGAGCGTATGATATGAGATCTGCCCTTTCGTCCGTTTTAAATCTGAGCGTGGAGCGGTCACGTCCAGCAAAAAATGCGGGAATGGGCGGCCATCAGGTGATGCTCCGCGGTATGAATACGAATCACACACTGGTTCTGGTGGATGGGAAACGTATGGCTGATGAGGATACAAGTGTGACACAGAATTTCTATGTTTTGGATCGGATCAGCGTAGATCGTATCGACCGGGTGGAAATTGTCCGCGGAGCATCGAGCGCCCTTTACGGTTCTGACGCCATGGGCGGTGTCATCAACATCATCACGAAGAAGCCGGAAAAACGGGAAGTGACTGTCAGTGCTGCAGCAGGGACAAATGAATTGAAAAACAGCTATCGTTTTGATTTAGGGAAAGAAGGACAGTGGAGCAATGCTTTTGATGTGTCTTTCATAAAAATACGTCCTGTTTCTTATAAAGAAGACAGCAAAATGTTTATCACATTTCCCGGTATGCCGCCGTCTCATGGGGGAGCCGCCGTTTTGACAAAAGGGATCAATATACCGGATGCGGGAAACCGCCGGCTGTTCCACTGGACAGGACTTTACGATTTTGAAAATTCCGTGCAGGGCCGATTGCGTTTTGATGCAGGATATTTCAATGAATCTGTTCATTCATCGTATGCTGATGCCGATTTGCGCATGAGGGGCATGAAGGTGCCTGTATATAGAGGACGGCGGGAAAATATCAGCCGGGATGGATTTGATTTCTCCGCGGAGTATACGGGTCGCACGGGAAAAAATGATTATATGGTTCGTGCGGGTATGAGCCGTATGAAGAAAGATTCCTATTCCTATAACGGAAGGCACCTGCAAGGACTGCCGCCGTTTCTTGCAGGACACCTGAATCGGTATTTCCCGAAAGAAAACAGCGACAATGCGCGGTACAGCACTTATTTCCTTGAGGCAAAGGATACGGTGAAATCGGAACGTCATACTTTTACGTTCGGCGGGGACTATCGGAATATTGCTTATGAAGGGACTCGTCTTGCTGATAATGCGGCAGGTCTCTCCAAAAAGAGGGAATCCCACTCCGCAGATCATGTGGCGGTGTATGTTTCCGATTTGTGGCAGGCAAATGACCGGCTTTTCATTACGCCGTCTCTGCGTTTTGAGCATCATAACCGCTTCGGTTCGTCTCTGTCGCCCCGTCTTGGGCTGACTTATGAGCCGGACAGCCGTACCCGGTTCAAGGTGAATTACGGGAAGGGATTTAAGGCGCCGACTATCAGTGAACTGTACATCAAGCTCCATCATTTTGTGAATGTTTACGGTAATCCTGATTTGGAGGCGGAGAAATCCCGCAGCTGGGACGCCGGCATTGAATGGGAACGGGGCAGGAGTTTCGGCAGGGTGACTTATTTTGATAACCGGGTGAAGAATCTCATTGATGCGCAGCCGTCAGGAAGGAATAATGACTGGTTCTATCAAAATATCAGCCGCGGAGATATCCATGGGGTAGAAACGGAATGGGGCTACCATGTGAGCGGCCGCCTTACCTTTAAAGCAGGCCACGTGTACCTTGACGCAAAAGGTGCTGTGACAGGAAAGGCGGAAGCACGTCTCGACAACCGCGCGAGAAATACCTTCAGCGCCTGTTTTCTCTATGACGATCATGAGAAATACGGCTGGAGCGGATCAGTAAAGAGTTATTTCCTTGGTGATTATCAGTTTGACGGAAAGGATTATTCTTACCACACATTGGATATCTCTGCCCGGAAGAAATGGGGCGAAAAATTTTCTGCTACATTGGCACTCTACAATATCTTTGGCAGGAAGGCAGATGATCTTTACCTTGGCGGAAGGGAATGGGTAATTGGAGCGGAAATGAAATTTTAAAGGAATGACCGCCGGCAGGAGTACCGCGGTCAGGAAAGGAAAATGATGGGAGAGGTGCAAAAAAGGGGACTGCTTTATGAATTAAAAGGCGGTTACCGCATTGATATGACAGAAGAGGAATACCGTGAAAAGCGGGAAGAACTTGGGCGGATTGCCGCCCGCCTCCGTGTGAATCTGGATGTCCTCGACCTGCTGGAAAAAGATTATAGAATGCGTCTGATCGTTTTGTCGCTGGCATCGTACTTTGGCTTTGAAAAAATTACGGGCGGGGAGCTGCTGAAAGCAGCCTGTCTGGAACCGAAAGAGGGCGTAAATGATATCAAGGCGTTTTTCCATAAGGCAGGCTGGATGCCTTACTATCTGGAATATGCGTTTAATGACGGTGTGAAAACGGATTTTCATGACATTGCGGAATTCTTCTTTGATGATGTGGAGCTGTACATGGATATGTCGGAGTTTCTGTCCTATCTTCGTCTGCCCATGGCGGTACGTCTGATTTAAGATAGAAAAAGAGCCATAAGCGGAAATATGTTTCCCGATTATGACTCTTTTGTTTTGCCCGGTTTATCTCTGTTCTGCCGCGGCTTGGTGTTCCTGCATTTCCAGATCAAAAGACTTCTGCATACGGACGTAACTCTGTCTGCGTGCCCTGGCATCTTTTTCTGTTTTTTCAAAGAGGGCTTCCGCTTCTTGCGGGAAGAGCTTCTGCAAGCTTGCGTAGCGGACTTCGCCTAAAAGGAATTTACGGAAATCGCCTTTCGGTTCTCGGCTGTCCAGATGGAAAGGATTCTTTCCCGCATCCAGAAGCCGGGGGTCATAGCGCCAGTTACACCAGTAACCGCATTCCACGGCTGCTTTCTGTTCTGCCGATGCTTCGCCCATGCCTGCCTTGATGCCGTGGTTGATACAGGGAGCGTAAGCAATGATAAGGGACGGACCGGGATAGGATTCTGCTTCGTGGATGGCTTTTACAGCCTGGTTCATGTCGGCTCCCAAAGCGATCTGTGCTACATAAATATATCCGTAAGACACGGCGATCATGCCGAGGTCTTTTTTCTTAGTCTTTTTGCCTGCTGCCGCAAATTTAGCGATAGCTGCGGCAGGGGTGGATTTCGAGGACTGGCCGCCCGTGTTGGAGTAAACTTCCGTATCCAGTACGAGGACGTTGATGTCTTCTCCAGATGCAAGGACATGGTCCAGACCACCGAAGCCGATATCGTATGCCCAGCCGTCGCCGCCGAAGATCCACTGGCTCTTTTTAATAAAATGATCTTTCAGGGCGAGGATTTCTTTATATTCCGGATGAGAAGAGACTTTTGCGTTCAGCGCGGCTTCCAGTTTTTCCGCCCTGCTCCGAGTGCCGTCCCCCACATCCTTTCCGGCAATCCATTCTTCTATAGCCGTTTTTGTGTTTTCATCAGAAGAAGGAAGTACTTCATTCAGTTTCTCCTCCACCCGCCGGCGCAGTTTGATTTCGCCCAGATGCATGCCGAGGCCGAATTCCGCATTGTCCTCAAAGAGGGAATTTGCCCATGCGGGCCCCTGGCCTTCCGCATTGGTGCAGTAAGGCATGGAAGGAGCGCTTGCTCCGTAAATGGAGGAACAGCCTGTGGCGTTGGCAATAAGCATTCTGTCACCGAAGAGATTGGTGACCAGGTGGACGTAAGGCGTTTCACCACAGCCTGCGCAGGCACCGGAAAACTCAAAGTATGTCGGTTCAAACTGGGAGCCGCGGACAGTGAATTTATTCATCGGGTTTTCCTTACGGGGGAGCGTGATGGCGTAATCCCAGTATTTCTGCTTGTCAAGCTGCGTTTCAATCGGTTTCATGACGAGAGCCTTTTTCGGGGCGGGGCATACATTGGCGCAGATGCTGCAGCCGTAGCAGTCTTCAGGACTGACGATGATGCGGTATTTCAATCCCTTTTTCGGCCCCGGCAGATCTCTGCAGATGAATCCTTCCGGCGCACGGGCTTCTTCCTCCTCGGTCACAATGAAGGGCCGGATGGCGGCATGGGGGCAGACAAAAGCGCATTGATTGCAGGAAATACAGTTTTCAGGGATCCATTCCGGAACCTGGATGGCCGCGGCAGGACGTTCGTAGTGCGATGTGCCTGTGGTGAACGTGCCGTCTTCCCAGCCTTTAAATGTGGAAACGGGAAGATCATCTCCTTCCTGCCGGTTCATGACGTCGCAAACGTCTCTCACGAAATCGGGACGGTTTGTTTTGGCAATAAAGCCGCCTTCGGTCGCATGCGCCCATTCTTCGGGGATGGGGATCTCAACGGCTCCCGCGATACCCGCGTCGACAGCCGCATTATTCATGTCGACTACGTTCTGGCCTTTCCGCCCGTAGGAATGTTCATTGGCGTCTTTCAGGTATTTCACAGCATCTGCTTCGGGAATGATCTTTGTCAGATGGAAGAAAGCGGACTGCATAATCATATTGATCCGTCCGCCGAGACCGATTTTCTTCGCGATTTCAAAAGCATCAATGATGTAAAATTTCGCATGGAGAGAGGCCAGCTTCCTTTTCAGCGCTGCCGGAAGAGCGTGTTCCAGGTCTTCCGGTCGCCATTGGCAGTTCAGGAGAAAGATGCCGCCCTGTTTGAAGCCGCGGAGCAAGTCATACTTATACACGTAGGACGGGCGGTGGCAGGCGATATAGTCCGCTTTGCGGATGAGGTAGGGTTTGCGGATCGGATCGGGACCGAAACGGAGATGGGAAATGGTCACGCCGCCGGATTTCTTGGAATCGTAAGCAAAGTATCCCTGGGCGTACATATCCGTGTGGTCGCCAATGATTTTAATGGCGCTCTTGTTGGCGCCGACGGTACCGTCTGAGCCGAACCCCCAGAATTTGCAGGAAACAAGTTTGCTTTCTTTTTCGGGAACAGGAACGGGGGTGAGAGACAAACCGGTTACGTCGTCTTTGATGGATACAGTGAAATTATGGCGCGGCATTTCAGCTTTCAGATGTTCATAGACGGCCATGATGTCTTCCGGAATGACGTCTTTGGAACCTAATCCGTAACGGCCGCCGCAAACCTTGATATCTCTTCCTGCCGCAGTGACGGCGCTCTGCACATCAAGGAAAAGCGGTTCGCCGATAGCGCCCGGCTCGCGTGTGCGGTCGAGGACGGCAATCTTCTTTACCGTTTCGGGAAGCCGGTTTATGAAATGGCTGACAGAGAACGGACGGTACAGGTGGACATTTACAATCCCCACCTTTTCGCCGGCGGCATTGACGGCGTCAGCCACATCTTTACAGATATCGGAAACGGAACCGATGGCGACAATGACACGGTCCGCGTCAGGCGCGCCGTAGTAGTCGAAGAGGTGATATGTCCGTCCCGTAATGGCGCTGATCTTATCCATATAGCCCTGCACGATATCGGGAAGCGCGTTATAAAACGGGTTGGCTGCTTCGCAGTGCTGGAAGTAGATATCGGGATTTTCCGCCGTGCCGCGGATGACGGGTCTGTCCGGATCCAGCGCACGGGCGCGGAATGCGGCGAGAGCTTCCTTGTCGATGAGCGGTTCCAGTTCGTCGTACTCCATGACTTCCACTTTTTGTATTTCATGGCTTGTGCGGAATCCGTCGAAGAAATTGATGAAAGGCACGCGGCCTTTAATGGCCGCCAGGTGGGCAATGCCGGCAAGATCCATGATTTCCTGTACGTTCGATTCAGCAAGCATGGCACAACCGGTGGCTCTCGCGCTCATTACGTCCTGATGGTCTCCGAAAATAGAAAGGGCGTGGTTTGCAAGGGCGCGGGCGGCGATATGGAAGACGCCGGGAAGAAGTTCGCCGGCTACTTTGTACATATTCGGCAGCATGAGAAGCATTCCCTGTGACGCGGTATAGGTAGAGGTAAGCGCGCCTCCCTGCAAAGCGCCGTGAAATGCGCCTGCCGCGCCTCCTTCAGACTGCATTTCCGCCACATGGACCGTGTCGCCGAAAATATTCTTCTTTCCATGGGCAGACCATTCATCTACAGATTCCGCCATCGGTGACGAAGGGGTAATCGGGTAGATGGCAGCTACTTCTGTGAATGCGTATGAAATATACGCCGCGGCTGTATTGCCGTCCATTGTTTTTACATTTCTCACAGTTCAACACTTCCTTTTTTAAATATCCGCCGGGCAACTCCCATGCGGGACGGATACGGGTTCGGTTCATAAATATTCCTTGCAAGATATAAAAAAATTATGTACAATTACATTATGAGAAAATCGCATAGTTAAGTCAATTAATGCTATATAATCATAATTGTTTACACATAATTTTTCAGCAGGAAATTATGAAATCTATGTTCATTATAGAGGAAATACGATTTTTGCACAAGAATGACAAGGTGTACATTTTTTAAGAAAATATTTCAAAAGTAAGGAGCGTGTATTATGGACTATCGGCACTTGAAGTATTTCATGGAAGTAGCGGAAGAAAAAAGTTTCAGCAAAGCGGCGAGGAATCTTCATATTTCCCAGTCCGCCATCAGCCGCATGATCAAATCACTGGAAGATGAATTGGGGATCATCCTTTTTATCCGCAATGCGAAGACAGTCGAAATTACTGCGCCGGGAAGCATCTTCCTGAACTACGCGAAGCGCTGCCTTTTCGCTTTTGAACATTTAAAGAGCGACTTTGAAAATGAATTCAATCTGAAAAAGGACACGATCCAGATCGGATTGCCGCCGATTACGGACGCGCATGTTTTCGCCAAGCTCCTGGGCGAATTTAAAAAAACCTATCCGCAGATTTCCATTGAGCTTTACGAATACGGCTCCAAGGTAATCGAGACCTCCGTGCAGGAAGGACGCATTGATGTGGGCATCATCTGCACCATTCCGAATAAAGATTTTGAATCATTCTTCCTGTCGGATGATAAAATGTGCGTCGTCATGCCGAAAGGTTATCCGCTGGAAGAGAGAAAAGAAATACCTATGAAACTTCTTGCCGATTATCCGCTTGTCCTCTATCGCGATGATTTCAATTTACATGATGATATCCTGTCGAACTGCAAGAAGATCGGATTTACGCCGAAAATTGTTTTTGAGACGAGCCAGCGCGATCTCATGCTCCAGACCGTTTCCTCGGGACTGGGAGTGGCGATCCTGCCAAGCCGCCTTTGTCCGCTAAACAGTGCAGATGGAAATATAGCCGTCCGCCCGCTGACGGAACCGAAAATGACCCACCACCTGTATGCGATTTGGAAGAAAGGGCGTTACCTCTCCAGAGCGGCCCGGTTGTGGATTGAATTTACAAAAGATCATTTGACTCTTCTCAATAAAGAAAAACTTGATGACGAAATAAGGGGATAATTTTCGTGGACAGGTGGAAAGAAAAACTTTGTCTGGAACATACTTGGTATCTTTATCTGTGTGTTTTTCTCCTTCTTGCTTTCATTTCATGGCAGCAGTCCCTTATTGCGGATCTGCAGGAACGGATGATGAATGTGGAGGCCAGCCGGTATGATGACCAGCTGAACAATATCGAATGGGCGGCGACACTGGCACTGGAGCAAAATAAAGAACAGCAGAAGGATATTTATTCTCTTCAGAAAGCCAGCGCGGATTATCAGTTCCGCATCATGGAGCTGGAATGGGATGTGTATGACAAAAGATAGTATGAAGCGGCGGCTTTTCCGGCTGCCGTTTTATATTTCTACTGGAAGTTTATTTTTCCGCCTTATGAAACAGCGGGACATAACTGCAAAAACTTAAGGTTCGTGATACAATAAATGACGACTGTAATTATTTATCAATAATGTATTATTTGCTTTGGCGACGGGAGTTTTTATGCTTGGACAAATACAGGGACTGCTGATGACAATGCGCCTTTGGGATGCGCTGGATATACTTGTTGTCGCGTTTTTCTTTTACCGGATGTATATCCTTGTCCGTGATACGCGGGCGACCGCTCTTTTGAAGGGGCTCGTGTTCCTCGGACTTTTCACATTGTTTGCAGGCTGGCTCCAGCTCCATGTAGTCAGCTGGATACTCGATAAACTTATGACAGTGCTCATTGTCGCGCTCCCTGTGGTATTCCAGCCGGAACTCCGCCGTGCTCTGGAACAGCTTGGCCGCGGCAAATTTTATATTTCTTCCCGCATCATGGATGAAGCGGAATTAGATGCTGTCATTGATCATGTGGTGGAAGCGACGATGACCATGGCGAAGAATAAAGTGGGCGCGCTTATCGTTTTTGAAAGGACAGTAGGGCTTGATGACCGTATTGATACAGGGATCCGTTTGGAGGCCCTCGTGTCAAAAGAGCTTCTTGGAAATATTTTTATCGTAAATACACCGCTCCATGACGGCGCCGTTATTATCCGCGACAACCGCATTATGGCGGCAGGCTGCCTTTTGCCGCTTACCCGTGACAGGAGCCTCTCCTCTGAATTGGGGACACGCCATCGCGCGGGAATCGGCATGTCTGAACAGGCGGACTGTGTCGTGGTCATCGTCAGTGAAGAAACGGGAACGGTTTCCTATGCTTACGGAGGCCATATTTACCGCCATCTCGAAGAAGACGGCTTGCGGAATATCCTGCGGAACTTCCTTGTGCAGGATAAAGCGAAAGGCGTCGGTAATGTATTGCAGAAATGGAGCCCGCTGAAATGAAATATACAAATCTGCGGTGGTGGCTTCCTAAATTCCTCTGCCTCATGGCGGCATTTGCTTTCTGGGTATATGTCATGAATGAGCAGAATCCTCTTGTGGAAAACTCTTATACCGTTCCGGTCGAAGTGCGTAATTTGGACCGTTCTCTCGTAGCCCTTAATGTACCCCAGAGGGTGAAAGTGAAGATCCGCATGAACCGCAGCGATCTGGTCAGCATGCGGAGTGATAATATCAAAGCCTATGTCGATCTTGACGGATTTACGGACGGCGATTATCCGAACACACCCATCCATATTTCCGTACCGGGAAATGAAACGGTGATTTCCCAGGATCAGACATATTTCGATTTATTTATCGACACCTATGCAGTGAAATCGCTGCCGGCGCAGGTGGAATTTATCGGAGCGCTTCCGGCAGGTTTCAAGGCGGAGCGGAAATCCACGACGCCGGAATATATTACTGTCGCGGGAGCCAGCAGCCGCACGGCTCTTGCCGACCGCGCCATTATCTCTGTCAATGTGGCGGGGAAAACAAAAGATTTCGACGAGTTTGATGCGGTGAATATTCTTGATGCAGATGGAAATACGGTAACGGGGATTGACATCATGCCTACCCGTGTCCGTGTTTCCGTACATATGTCGGAAGACCAGAAGACGGGAAATATTCCTTTCAAACCGATAGTAAAAGGGGAACCGGCAGAAGGATACAAAGTCTCTGAAATCACGGTGACGCCGCCGGTGGCCACTGTCAAGGCACCGGAAAGCTATTTCGATAAAAATACGGTGGTGGAACTGGAAGAAATCGATATCACCGGAGCAAAGGAAAGCGTTACCAAAAAGATTGACATACCGAAACCGGAAAACGGTATGATTATTCCCGGAGCCGTTACGGTACATGTGAAAATAGAAAAAGAATAAACGGCTTGACGGGAAAATATATTCGCTGTATCATTTGAAAATTGCAGTGCAAAATAGTAAGAAATCAATCGCGGAGGATTTAGAATGGTCACATTGTTCGGAACAGACGGCGTACGCGGCGTGGTAAATTCCACACTCATGCCCGAATTAGCATTCCAGCTGGGGCGGGCGGCAGGCGCCTATTTCTGTAGGGAGGAAGGAACCCATCGCGTGCTTATCGGTATGGATACAAGGATTTCAGGAACCATGGTGGCAGCCGCTTTATCGGCGGGGCTGTGCGCGTCGGGGGTGAATGTGGACTTGGCAGGCGTGATTCCCACACCGGGTATCGCATACCTGACACGGACAGAAAACTATGATGCCGGTGTCGTTATATCTGCTTCCCATAACCCGTTCCCCGATAACGGAATCAAATTTTTCGACAGGAACGGGCATAAACTGCCGGATCAGGCGGAAGAAGAAATAGAGAATATCCTTCGCCATGACGAAGAACTGGCACGGCCTACCGGCGAAAAAGTCGGATTTATCCGCCACCGCAACGAGCTTGCGTGGAAATATAAAAATTATATCCTTTCCACAGTGAAAGGGGATTTCAAAGGGATGAAAATCGTAACGGATTCCGCCAACGGCGCCGCCAGCGGATTCCTTCCCGACATCCTCCGTGAACTGGGTGCGGAAATAACCGCCCTCTACTGCGAACCGAACGGCGTGAATATCAATAAAGACTGCGGCTCCACCCACATGGAAACCTTGCAGAAAATGGTCGTCGAAATGGGGGCGGACTGCGGCATTGCCAATGACGGCGATGCGGACCGCTGTCTTTTCGTCGATGAACAGGGGAATATCATGGATGGCGACCATCTCATGGTGATTAACGCCCTGCGTATGAAGAAAGAAGGACGGCTCAATGCGAATATGGTCGTAGGCACCGTCATGAGCAACCTAGGTTTTGGAAAGGCGCTGGCGGAACACGGATGCCGTACCGTGGCGACCAATGTAGGCGACCGCTATGTGCTGGAAGAAATGAAGGCGCACGAATATTCCCTTGGCGGTGAACAGTCTGGACACATTATATTCCCTGAATTTAATACCACCGGCGACGGTCTTATCACAGCAGTACAGACACTTATGGTTCTCCGTGACCATGACGGCCCCCTTTCTGAATTAAATCATCTCATGACCACCTATCCCCAGCTGCTGAAAAATGTAAAAGTGTACAGCAAGAACGGATGGGAAGAAAATGAACAGATCCGGGCAGCTGTCGAGGCGGCGAAAGACGAACTGGGAAATGACGGGCGTATCCTCGTCCGTGCGTCAGGCACGGAACCTCTTATCCGCGTCATGGGAGAGGGCAGTGATAAAGATCGGCTCGAACGGGTGATTGATGACATTGTTTCCGTAGTAGAACAGGAACTCGGAGAAGAATAAATGCAGGTTTGGTGAGCATATATTTTGTAGCTCTGTATTTATTGGGCCATACCGAAAATTAAAAGTGGCTGCTTCATGCAGACCGCTCCTGCTTGGAAGAAATAGCGGAAATAGAAAAATACCATTGCTTTCCTGAAGTACCAAGGGGCAGTTGCCTTTGCGAAATAGGAAAACAATGGTATTTCTGCATGTAAGAATAACTTTGATTCCTCTATGCTTTTTTCCGATTTTCATTTTCTGGTATACTGGAAGTGATAAATGGGGAAAGCAAGCATCCGGCGTAGGGAAATGATTACCGGCTGCCGGGCGGAGAAAGGCCGGCGGGTTTTTCCGTTTATCGTTTAGACCGTTCTGTCAGCAGAGGATCAGAATCGTTTTTCAAGGTATCATGTAATTGTTTAATTAATAGTTTGAGAGAAAAGGAGGATCTTATAATGAATGAAGCCATTGTTGAAAAAGTAAAGGCGTTGATTGCGGCTCCCAGCTGCTATGCGGGATTAAAGAAAATTGCGGAAGAGTATATCGCCGCTCTTGGCAGTGATCGGGAAAAGGAAGCCGGGCGGAAACTGGTGGCGGAATTGGAAGCGGATGTGCTTTCTATTGATGATGTCCTTGCGTTTTTTGAATCGGATGCAGGGGAAAAAACATTTGGCGCGGAACAGGCGGCGGCTTATGCGGCACATGCCCGGGAAGTGAAAGCGAAGGGCGGCAAGTGGTGCGACTGTCCTGCCTGTGCGCCGGGAAGAGAGATTCTGGACAGGAAAGAGGAGCTCTGCTGAAACATAGTAATCATTTTATGAAAAGAGAGAATATCCGGGAAGCGGGTACTCTCTCTTTTTTGTTTCACCTGATGATGGAAATGTCTTTCCGTTTTCTTTTCGGTACGTAGTATTGGCGCTCTTCATCAAGGTAGTATTTTATGGAGCCGTCTTCAGGAAGTTCCACGAGGCTGCTCTTATGGGAGGGATAACCGAGGGCAAGAGCCAGTCTGGGATTCCATGTTTCAGGGATAGAAAGTATTTCTTTTACTTTCTCAAATTCCACGTTTCCTATGATACAGGAACCTACGCCGTAGATGTAAGCATTGAGATTCATTGTCCTTACAGCGATGCCGATATCTATGCCTGTCCACGGGGTTTCCCGTCCTTCCGTGCAGAGAATGATAAAAGCGGTGGGCTGTTCGCCTTCTTTCGGCTGTCCCAGCTCTTTGGGGAGGGCGGCGGCAAAATAGAAGCACGACTGGATTTTCCGCACTGCTTCAGGGGTTTTTACAAGGACATAGCGGAGCGGCTGCCCATTCATGGCGCTGTTTGCGATACGGGCATTTTCCAGAAGTTCATCAAGTATTTCTTCAGGAATTTGTTTCTGCTTGAAACGGCGATATGTGCGGCAGCCGATGCAAAGTGTATGGAAGTCCATGGTACAGGCCTTATTTAACGGCAATGACTTCGATTTCGCAGAGTGCGCCGGCGGGAAGATCCTTGACGGCGAAGCAGCTTCTTGCTGGTTTGCCCGGGAAGTGTTTTGCATAGACTTCGTTAAAGGCGGCAAAGTCTTTCATGTCTGTGAGGAAGCAGGTCGTTTTTACCACATTATAAACGGGGAGTTTTATCATGCCTATTCGGCGCTAATAATGCGTAAGTTTAGGCACTTTTACATCTTAACTATGCATTATTTTCAACAATTTATTTCGTCACAATCCCATAGTTAATTATTCCCCATCCATATGCAAATAAGTTTTGTGCTGACATACGTTTATCCTTAGTACAACCTAAAAAAGCTACTCAAAAGAAAACGCCCCTAGCCTTATTTTTAATTTCTTTTTCTGCAATAAATGGAATTCTCGTTGTCCTTCCTTCCTTGGCTGCGACAATTTTTTTAAATGGGAATTCAAATATTTCTCTATTCCAAGTATTCACTGCATCATTATACAATGTTCTAGCAGCTGTAATTTCTCTTTGTAAATAAGAATTTTGTTGCATCGCATCTCTAATGGTATCTTGACTCTGCAAATCCGGGTAATCTTCTAAAACGATACTTAGTGCTCTTGTAGCTTTATTTAATTCACTATCAACTTGACTCCTGGATTCTTCACTAAAATTTCCACTCCTATATTTTGCTATATCTACAAGAATATCTTTATCAACTGCGATAGACTTTTCTACCAGTTTGGAAACATTTGTGAGAATAACAACCCGTTGTTCCATAAAATTATCAATTTCAGAAGCTGCTGTTTGGATTCTTTGTTCCATCATATTAAATTCAGACTTAATCTGATGTAGCCTCCACCACGGAAATATTACTACCAAAGCTCCAACAGCCACCATAATATAACGTTCACTAAGCAAAGCAATAAATATAATCATGATACCTATAATCATAATAATAGCAGGTATCATCTTTTCTTGCACGCTTACTTCTACGGGTAAAACTTTCGCAATAACATGAATATCACGACCCTCTTCTATAATCTCTGGATTCATTTCATCAAGTTGATTCGCCATTTTGACCTCCTACATATTTTTTACAAATGACTTTTAACAAATCTGATAATGGTTCATTTTTCCTATATAATTTCCCTGCTATATAGTTTCCGTACGCAAAAGCTTTATTTTCATTTTCATCTGACCATTGATAATAATCTAATTCTTTTATCTTTTGGAACCCCTCTCCTACTGATTCAATCTCAGTAACTTCTATATATTCTCGCTTTTTTACTGGAACATACTCTTCCCACTCTACAGGTACGTTATAGGTCTTTCCATTACCTGCTAATACAGGCACATAATCAATTCTTCTAACTGTTCTATAGGAATATGCATCAACTTGAACAATTTCAGAATCTTTTTCTGTACTATAATGGGATGTCTTAATCATTGTCTTTACATTATCACGTATATCTGCGTTTTGTGGTCTAAATAAAGTTATTCCCATCCTATTAGCTATCATCTCCGTAATATAATCGTTGTAATTATAATTATAGGAATCTTTATATACATAATCATTTGACATCATTTGTTGATACAATGGAATTGCTAGTAATGGTAAAAAAGAAAAATACATACAGTCAAAATAATTGCAATTAAAATTAATAAATCTATCCTTAATTTGCTGAAATGAAAATCCCCAATAATTGGATGGAGTCGTATCAAAATCCCAATTCTGAGAATTTTTTGACTCAATTTTATTGATTTTATTTTCTTTACAAAAAACAAAATCATCTCCATATGGTGAATTTTTAAAAATATCTTGATAATTCTGTTGTGCTAGCGGTGTAAATAGCAACCGAAATTCTATCTCATTATTCCTATCTAACGCATTAAAAAGCGCATCAAATTCTTCATTTGACAACCCCTGAAAAGTTCCCCCTTCCTTTATAGCTTTATTTGTTTGACTTCTGATCGTTGA
>OBXM01000819.1_pt1 | contig 24849 bp, 19 predicted proteins | sample 1538141 | NCBI WGS metagenome assembly OBXM01 (sample SAMEA2580153, study PRJEB22360) | human gut metagenome | biome: human gut; feature: human-associated habitat; material: faeces | place: Denmark | collected 2008/2010 | reverse complement strand
TAACTTGCGCTCCTTTCTTCGGTTTTAGGTTGTGTGTTCTAAGAGACTTCCCAACCGCTTGATTAAGAAGTCTTTTAGAGCATACAACACCCGCCGCCATCTTGAATTTGCGGTACTGCTTGACGGCAAAGTGGTCCGGCTCCCGTTCCTCCAGTTGAGAAAAGAGCAGGTCCACCGGGCTTTGATAAGCCTCGTCATCTTCTCTGGCTTCACTGGCATTGATAAGGTCCAGAAGGGTGATGAAGTTCTTTTCTTCCTCCGTGGCCTCGTACCAGATGTAGCCGATCAGTGCGGAATAATAGAGGCGTTCCGCTTTGACCCAGAAATCTTCCGAAGATTTTTCGCCTTCGCCCTTCGTGTTCATAATCAGGGCGTTCACCAGCTTTAAGATATCTTTCTCTGATCGGATATAAGCCAGCGGATTGTATTTCATGGATTTTCGGAAGTTTATCAGGTTGAGGCACTTGATACGGTATTTCTTCCGTTCCAGGAAAGCGCCGATCTCCGGCAGCAAGGTTCCTTTCGGATCAGTGCAGACATAGGACGAATGAGCTTGCAGCAGCGACGGCTTACAGAAGAACCGCGTCTTGCCGCTGCCGGAACCGCCGATTACCAGAATGTTTTTATTTCTGGCATACTTCGGCTGCTTTGGACGGCTCGCCATCGTAATCCGTTCCGTCTGCGTCATGGGAATGTTTTGGAAAAAGTCCTTGTCCATGTAGGGAGCAATATCCGCCGCCGTACCCCAGCGGGCAGAACCATACTCGATCCCGTGACGGTACTTCTTAGCGTTCTTGCCTTTCAGGTAGACCGCCATGCGAAGGACCACTGCACCGGTTATGCCGATCAGAAGGTCCGTGGGATGGAAACTGAGCCACGGGGAGGAAAGCACTGCCGTGAAGCCGTCCCCGATAGAAAGCAGCTTGCCGGAGAGGTCAGTGCCGGGCGCAAGTCGAAAAGCCTGTGCCCACTTATCGAAGGGATACACGAACAGAAGATACGGGAGATTCAGCAAAAACAGTTTTTTCATGTTCATCTCTGCACGCTCCGATCTTTGACCTTTACTTTCTCCCGGTCAATGGTGCGGTGTTCCACTTTCTCCGCCGCCTGTTCCTTCGCCTGGGTCAGCCGTTCCCGGATGGAGGGCTTTTCCTCACGGCTCATTTTCCGGCTGGCAAACTCCTGAAATGCCGCTGTGATGGCATCCGCGTCCCGGCTTTTGAAAAAGACCAGGTAACGGGGCTGCTCTGCGGCGGTGTCTTTCTTCAAGGCAAAATCCACATGATATTTCTTCGCTACACGGGAGAAAGCCTTGATATTCTTGTCACTGATCTCGATATTGGCAAGACCGGCGTTCTGGCTGGCAAGCTGTTTAAGGCTCTGCCTGCCGCGGTAGATTTTGGGCTTCTGGCTTTTCTGGATTTCCTCCAGGAATTTTTTGACGGCCTTTTCAAAGACCTGCTCGCTTAGCTTGGCTCCGTCAACAATGAGCGTCACGGCGCCCCGCGTTACTTCCTCCTGCATTTAGCCTCGCCCCCTTTGCCCGTCCCCGTACATATCGTGCTGCACCAGAGAAGAATAGTAGCTGTTGATGGTGGTCGGGGCGTTATACAGCGCCGCCAGAAGGTATTTCTTGATATTGCGGACATAGGTGGTGTTGTCCTTCATGCAGTCCATAACATACTGAACATGGGAGCTGTCCAGCTTCATAAACCGGGACTTTACCACCTCCGCCGGATAATCGTCTCCGGCAATGCGGATGACTTTGCGGGCAGAACATACGGTATCCACGATCAGGTCAACGATCTCGTCAAGCTGCTCACGGTCGATATGGCTGTCCTGCACCAGATAGCTGTACTCGATGTTGTCCAAAATCACTTCACGATAACATTCTCTGGCTCCCATCCGATCCGTTCTCATCCTTGCCCCTGCGGGGGTAGGGGGATTTGATTGGATAGGATTTGATAGTTCCGTACTTGATAAATCAGTCTTTGGTTGATTAGTATTTAATTGTGCGGGGCTTTCCGTACACGGTTCCGCCGTATCCGGGATACCCATATCCGGGTTTTCCGTATATGGCTTTGCCGTACCCGGTAAGGGCGTACCTGGGCTTGACGGCGGCTCGCATTGAGGTATTTCGTAAATGACATACTCGGTATCCGTAATCTTGCCTTTTTCATCCCGAAGCTGGGTGCGCCGGATATACCCGTGGTTTTCCAGCTCCTTCAATGCCGCACCGATGCTGTCCACACCTTCCCGGCAGATCGCCGCAAGACCTCTGGTGGTGTAATTCCACTCATCAGGGAGTGACAACATCATGGACAGCAGCCCTTTGGATTTCAGGGTCAGCGTTCGATCTTTCAAGTGATGGTTCGACATGACCGTATAATCACGGGTCTTTTCAATACGAAAAACAGCCATCTTCGCACCTCCTTCCTGTGAAAATAAAAAGTGTTGATTTTGAGCGGTTTACCCGTCTGTATGCCTCCATAGCCTCCCGCATGGGAAAACATCCACGCTCTGTTCAGAACGCAAGCCACGGAGGAAGAAACAGAAGATTTTCCGCTGATTTTGATACAGTTTGGGGCGGCTACCTCTCACGGTCTTTATGGTCATAGTGGAGATCGCCGGAAAGCACCTTCGCATGGTTACGGATTTTGATATGTCCCTTTTCCTGATTTTCCAAAGCCTTGCTGTATCCGGCGTCAGTCAGGAACAGGCGCATTTTCTCACCCTTCCAGCCAACAGGCGAGTCATGGGTAAGAACATCAAAGACAATCATGTGTCTGGTCGCCGGGTCGAAACGCTCTAAAGCCATAATGTCATGGCCAGATAACTTCTGCGCCCCGGATCGCTGCCTGGCTTCTGCCAGCATTTCTCCGATGGTGCGGGCTTTCTCTGGCAGACGGTATTCGGCCTGCACCTTGCGGATCAAATCCATGCACTCCTGATCCGACAGTGGGCGGAGCTTGTCCAGAAGGCCTTCCGCCGTTTCTTTCGTTGCCGGGTTCGGCGCATAGCGCCATGTCATGTAAATCTCATTCAGGGCGGCGTTCTGATTGGTACTTTCAATCTGAAACACCATCCTCATTTCTGCTTCTGTCAGTTTCATTGCCAGCCTCCTTCAAAAATGGGTATAAAAAAACGCCATAGGTTTTTTGAGCCTACGGCGTTTCTTGCGATATTCACAATTCTAAACTTTCCAGCCACTCGTCAAAAGATTTCTTGGAAACGCGGATCGCATTGCCTATGCGGACGATCCTGAACTCCTCCTGCTTGACGAGCTGATATGCGGTTGTGCGACCGATGTTGAGCATGGCCGCAATCTGTTCCACGGTATATGTGCGCGGTTCCGGCAGTGACTTTTTCTCTTTCTTGTCCATAGTAACCTCCATGTATTTGCCTTGTCATTTTGACTAAGGGAGTGGAGAATGGCAGTAGCAATCGGCTTTGGCTGGGTGTCCTCTTGCTAAGAATTTGCTAATAGGACCACCCAACGGACACATAAAACTGCGTCAGAATAGGTGTTTTGCACCATAAAGTTCGTTTACTACAAGTCATTCTGCGTAAGGGATGATATTGGAAGTTACATCCGAACCGTGTATCACATGGTAAGCCATACTCCTAAGCGCTAGTTGTGGGTTCAATTCCCGCCGGGAACATCGATTTTTTGCAACAATGATCGTGAAAATTCATTGTTGCTTTTTTTATTTTATGGGGCTTGCGAGCACCGAAAAAATATAAAAATGAGTAATTGGAGCACCGAAAAGACAAAACGGGCACCGAGAACTAAATCTATTCAAGCACCCAATGGAGATAACTAAAGTGTAGGATAAGATTTGGATAAGGTGGATGACGGATCAATGGGCTTTACCCCGGCAGTGCAGTTATCTTATCTGAAAAAGAAAGAACAGCAGGAAATTTTTGTGCGGCGCTTTTATCTCCGCGCTTTGGCTGATTGATTCCCTTGTTTCGCTCCCCATCCCGCGCCGCATTCTATCTGGCGCGGGATGGGGGGAGGGGCGTGGGCTATAAAATCCTTGGAAGATGTATAGCTACTGTGGTTCCTTTTTGTGGAACAGAGTCCATATAAAAAGAGTATTCGTCGCCGAAATGCTGCAGCAGTCTTTGATGGGTATTGACAATTCCCACGCTTCCATATTCTTTTTTTACATAGTTCTGGGTATCAGTGGAGTGTATTTGCTGTCGAATTTTGCCAAGCGTGCCGGATGATATGCCATATCCATTATCTTTGATTAAGATTTGAATTCTTCCATCGACTTCTCTTGATACAGAAATTAACAGCACTCCATGAAGCTGATGTTCAGTAAATCCATGAAGAATTGCATTTTCTATAAAAGGCTGTAAACTGAATTTGACCGTTTTATATCGAAGCAACGTTTCATCAATTTGATACTTGGCCTGGAACAGATGATTGAAACGTAGCTCCATAATATAAATATAATACTTGATATGCTGTAGCTCCTGCTCTAAGGTAACGATATGAGGACCCTTCAGGTTATAGCGGAACATTCTGGATAAAGCGTTACAGCAATTTTTTATGATCAGGGAAGAAGGGCCGTCTGCAATCCCTTGAATCATTTCTAAAGTATTATATAAAAAGTGCGGATTAATCTGATTTTGAAGCATGGTTATTTGAGCGTCTTTCTGTGCAAGCTCGGCGCTTTCTTTTTTTTGGGTTAAATCTCTTATTTTCTGATTCATTGCGTTATATTGGTCAATTAAAAATCCAATCTCATTATCGGTTTTACAGTAAATAAGATTTCCAAAGGTGCCTGTTTCCATTTCCTGCATGGATGCAGTAAGTACCTTTAGAGGTTCTGTTAAAGATCGGGCAAAATGAACGGATAATAAAAATGCAGCCGTACCAACGAGAAAGGCGCAAAAAATATTGGAAAACATAACCATTGTTGAATTTGTATTGAAATTATCATTTTGCGTATAAGCGGTCATTATCCAGGAGGTAAATGGTTCATAAACTGTCATTTGAAACAGTTTCCCGTTTTCATTCGGAGGAAGTGTATTCAAGATTTCTTTTTGTTCACTGTTTACAATTTTAAGGTAGAACCGAGGCTGGTTCCGAATATTTAGTTTTTCCTGTAATACCTGTCCTGGAATGTCAGCCAGAAGATATCCGATGGTATTTAGATTAGAATTATTGCGGATGCGGTATATGATAGTAATGCCACCTTCAGTCTGATTGATATAATAGTGTCTATCCTCATATGTAGTGACAAGATACATTTGATTTTCTGGAATTTTAGAGAATTCTTGATACCAGCTGTCCTCTTTAAAATGATACCCAGGGGTGAAAATGAGGCTGGGATCCTCCATATAAATTGGAGGACAGGAGGGATTATCGATAAAAAGATGAAGATTGCATCCTGGAAGCGCATAGGAGATTTGACGGAGATTATTTTCCAGATATGAAATTGATGATGTTGTGGGGCTATTATCCTTATGGGCCTGAATCAGATAATATTGTGCCTGCTGATTACAGACAAAATTGTAGACAACAAGGTTGATCGTACTGAAGTAGGAACTTGTACTTTGAGAAATTTGTTCCAGCATATCGTTATTATAGCGTTTAACATTTTCATAATTTTGCTTATAGAGAATCAGGTTTGAAATGATGGTACACAGTATGATGGAAGAAAGCAGTATAAGTGAGGTTAAACGAATCAATTCAGATTCAATGGTATTTTTCTTCGCATGATTAAAACGCATGATTATTGATCTCCTTCCTGTGTGCTATAAAAACTGGGAGAAAAGCCCGTCCGTTTTTTGAATATCTTAGAAAAATAATTGGGATCATTGTAACCGACCATACGAGCGGCTTCCGCAATAGAAAGCCTTCGGGATTGAAACAGCTTTAATGCTTCTTTAATGCGTACTTCCTCAATATATGCTGACAAATTTCCACCGGTTTTCTTTTTGAACATTCTGGAAAGATAGCTTGGATTAAAGAAAAATTCTGTCGCAATTCCAACCAGAGTAATATCATATTCATAATTTTGCTGGATATAAGCTTTGATCATAGCTACAATATCTATGTTATTCACCTTTAGAAGAAAAGAAAAAATACATTTACAGCGTTTTAGGATGTCTGTTCTCAGTTCCTCCAAAGTGAAAAATTGCACCAAATAATAAGAAGAAATCATATCCTGAAAAATACTTCGTTCTGCGCCCAGTTGATAACGAAGAGAAAGACGGCGCAAAGTATTGCTAATTTCACATATAATATATTCCAAAATTTCTGCCGTGTAATCGGAAAGATATTCGTTAGATAAAAGGCAGGACAATATATCTTCGGCAGCAGCAAAATGGCGGTTAGATATAGCGGCCCGAAAGGCTTCTATTTCTTTCATAATTTTTTCTGTAAAGGTTTCACTGGCAGGAGGAAGAATACGATACCATATGAGTGATTCCTTGAAGAGAAGGTGGATATTCAGAAACTGGAGGCAGCTTATGGAAAGAGTATCCAGTTTTTCTTCTTCTTGAAACGGTGCTGTAGCGGCTATGATAGGAGCCTCTTTTGCTTTTTGGGTAGAAACATAACGTATTCTTGTGAGTAATTTTTCTAAATCACCGATGGTTAAGGCGGAAGCCTTCAGGGTAAGACGAAGGAGATTGGAGCCATGGGAGAAAAGGGCTGTCTGTATATCTGAAGAGGGCAAGATATCATGAATGGCTTCAGTCACCCAAGAATGAAAGAGGCTTAGCATATACCGGTTTGTTTTTTGAATAAAAAAATGAGGAAAATAAAAAGCAGCTACCGCATAAGTCTGTTCCGTTTCACCCATTTTCTGAAAATGGAAGAACGAATCCATCAGAAGCTCCGGATACTGTGGGGAATTGGAAGAAAAGTCTTTACTTTTCAGAGAAAGCTTCTGGAGCATGGCGAGGATGGAGTTCCCGTCAATAGGCTTGGTTAAATAAGACGATACATTCAAACGAATTGCTTCCTGAGCATAATGAAAGTCTTCATAACCAGAAATAATGACACATTGAATATCTGGTTTTATTTGGTGGGCACTTTCAATTAATTTTAAACCATTGGCAAAGGGCATTTTGATATCGGTAATTAGAACATCTGGCTGAAGATCTTGAATCATTTGCAGAGCCTGTCTGCCGTTCTCTGCTTCTCCAATGATGTAAAAGCCGTAATCGGACCAGTGCATGCTTTGAATAATATCGTTTCTTACATGCTTCTCGTCATCTGCTATTAGTATACTATGCATATTTTTCATATTCATCCTCACCTTTCCTTAACGATTATATAATATTATAGATGTGAAGTAAATTTGATTCTATATTATGTAAAAAAAATACAGAGTGAAAGCTCAAAATAATACTGTTTTTTAAATATGGGAGAAGAGATAATAAGTACAACCAATAGATACCCGATTAAAAGGAGGCGGTGGCAATATGAAAGGAAAATTAAAAACCAGGAGAAAGGAGACAATATGGGGATGGATTTTTGTAATACCGGCCTGTATGGGATTGCTTATCTATATTATTCTTCCGATGATATATAGTTTAATGATTAGCTTTTGCAGTTGGGATATTATTTCTGCACCGGAATTTGTAGGATTGAAAAATTATAAAGCACTTTTTACAACAGATCCGCATTACATGAATTCGTGTTTGGTTACGTTAAAATATACCCTCATTTTTGTCCCCTCCATGCTGATTATAACGTTTGTGATTGCTTTGCTTTTAAATGTCGAGCAGTTAAAGGGAAAGGGGCTGTGGAGAGTTCTTATCTATATACCATCGATCGTACCAATTATGGCTTCTTCTGCGCTGTGGACATTTATTTACGATCCGACAAATGGACTTTTGAATAACCTTTTAGCTCCATTTGGAATACATGAAGATTGGATTTTTGATAAAAAGATGGTACTTCCTTGTATTGCTATTATGGGAATATGGGGAGCAGGAAATACGATTATGATTAATTTATCAGGTTTTGGTTCGATCCAACAGGAATTATATGAGGCTGTAGATATAGATGGAGGGAATTGGTGGGCAAGATTGATTTATGTGACCCTGCCAATGATGAGCCCATTGATTTTCTATAACCTTGTTATGGCTCTGATTGGAGCGCTGCAAACCTTTACACAGGGCTATGTGATGACAAATGGCGGACCCGAAAATGCCTCTAATTTCTATATGCTGTATTTATATGACAACGCGTTTAATTATAATCGGATGGGACTTGCATGTGCTCAGAGCTGGCTTTTGTTTCTGGTAATTGCCTTGCTTACAATTTTCCTGTTCCGGACATCAGGCTGGGTCTATTATGGAGGTGATGCGGAATGAAAAAAAAGCAAAAGATTGCGGCTGTCTTAGATTTTTTGTTTATGCTTCTGCTCGGCTTAATTATGGTTTTTCCTTTGTTCTGGATGGCAAGATCCTCTTTGATGACACAATCCGAAATTTTCCGTAAACCTATGCAATGGTTGCCGAAAATAGCTCAATGGAAAAACTATGCGGATATTATGACGATGAGGCCATTTGCAAGATGGATGTGTAATTCTGCATTTATTGTATTTTTTAATGTGATAGGCACAATGCTTACAAGTTCAATGGCAGCATTTGCTTTTGCAAGAATTAATTTCCGTGGAAAGAATGTTGTTTTCGCAATGGTAATGGCTGCTATGATGATTCCCTCTGCGACATTGTTAATCCCTCAATTTATGATTTGGAAAGCATTGAAGGGAATCGATACATATGCGCCTTTGATTTTAGGAGCATTTGGTGCGCCAGGATTCTATACTTTTATGTTAAGACAATTTTATAAAGGAATCCCGATGGATATGGACGAGGCTGCCAGGATTGACGGAGCAAGTCCGTTGGATATATATCTGAAAATAATCATTCCGTTATCAAAGGCCCCGCTTGTGACAGTTGCTATTTTTACCTTTACAAGCTGTTGGAATGATTTTATGGGACCGCTCATTTATCTTTCCAGTGAAGAGAAATATACTGCAGCGTTAGGATTGCGTTCCTTTATTGGAATGTATACAGGTCAGTGGCATTACTTGATGGCAGCATCAACTGTGCTGGTAATTCCTGTTATTATCTTATTCGCTTTTTGCCAGAAGATTTTCATTAATGGGATTAATTTGTCTGGCGGTTTGAAAGGATAATAAAGAAATACAGCCGTTTTTATTGGCGCGCGATAAAATACGGCAAAAATATTATTAAGGAGGAAAAAAAGATGAGAAAGAAAGGATTTTCATTATGTTTAGCGGCAATTACGTGTGTGAGTTTGCTGGCAGGATGTGGGGAAAAGGCAAAGGAAAGCCAAACAGCGGATAATACGTCCGCCGTACAGACACAAGAACAGGAGGCGGCGGATGAGCAGAATGGAGAAGTCATTCAGCTAAAATTTACAAGTTGGAGTGCCGGAGGGGAGCAGAAGGCGGTAAAACAGGCTCTGGCAAGCTTCGAGGAACAAAATCCTGGTATTAAAGTAGAAGCGGAATTTATAGATAACGCTAATTATACAGCCAAAATTAATACATTGATGGCTGCGGGAGATGCGCCCAATGTAGCACAGTTGAATGGATATTTGGCGCCGGAATATGGAGCAAAAGGCCAGCTTTTGGATCTGAAGCCTTATTTGGAAGGACAGGTGGATTTTGAAGATATCCTACCGGAGGCAATCTTTGAATATGACGACAAGATTTGGGGAATGACCTTTGGCGTAGAGTGCCAGATGGTTTTATACAATAAGGCTCTTTTTGAAGAGGCTGGAATTGATGCGCCTTCTACAGACGCCGCGAATCCCTGGACATGGGAAGAATATGTGGATGCTGCCGTTAAGCTGACAAAGGATATCAATGGGAAGCATCCAGGAGAAGAAGGCTTTGATTCAAATAATATTTCTGTGTGGGGAACGAAAGTATTTGATTCTCCCATCTTTAACTTTACGTTGCTGAATTCTAATGGAGGAGCGTATATTGCAGCAGAGGGGGATCGGCTTTTGGTTGATAGTGAAGAAAGCAAGGAAGTTTTGAAGGAGCTTCAGGATCTGATTTATGTACATCAGGTTGCGCCTAAGCCTGCTGTGACTAGTGCGATGCCATCCTCTCAGCAGATGCTTATGGATGGACAGCTTGGAATGTACATGGCTGGACAATTTGAAATTGCTACGTTTGCTGAAGCAGAGTGGGGAGATTTTGGAGTTGCTCCATTGCCGAAATTCAAAAAACCTGCAAGCATGATCTGGGGAGAACCGCTTGTTGTATATGACAGCAAGGATGAAAAGGTAAATGAAGCGGCGGTAAAGCTGGTCCTTGCTCTGAGTAATCCGGCAGAGGTAAATGATCTTTTTGTAACGGCAGCTCAGATGCCCATCTATAAGAGCTGGTATACTGATCCGGAAAAGAAAGCAGTGTGGACGGATAATGCCTGGCATAATGAATCATTGATGAGCTATTTTGATTCTCTATTCCAGACGGAAACGACGTCCAGAGAAGCTTATTATGTTAAAAATTATGATCCGATTATGGCCATCGTACAGCCGAGGTTAGATAAGATTTGGGATGGAGTAGATGTGGATACGGCGCTGGAAGGATTACAAGAAGAAGTTGCGCAGGAGATGCAGGGATATTATAAGATAGTAGATTATTATTCTGATGCAAAATAAACAGGTAGCTGCAATGATTTCCCGGCTGATGAAAGGCCGGGAAATCATTGCAGTGGGATAAATAAAAGATGAGAGGTGTATTATGGTAAAATATGGAGCATACGATCCGTTATATCCGAATGGGATTATGTCGGTAAGCAGTAGAGGAGAATTATTTGGAATTCGTTTTCTGGCTTATAGTAAAAAGGAAAAAAAGCTGCAGGATGCTACTGACTTTGATTTTCGGAAAATACGAATTGGGAAAATGACGCCTGAAAAATTTTACGAAATAGAATGGGAGGCGTTTGGAGAAAAAATAAAGCTTACCTGGGCTAGGATATCTGATACCGGAATAGCAGGACGGGTTGATATGGGGGAAAAGGTAGCTGTATTGGCGGAGATGTATGTGCCGAGAGAATACTGTCTGCAGAAAGAATGGGTTAATTTCACGAAACAGTCAGAAAAATGCGTGGCTGGAGAGATTATTTCCCCATGGAAGGACGGTCAGAATCATGCAGTCTATTTAACGTTGGATTCTATTCCGGTAGAGGAGCTGGGCTATAATAATCGGAAGGAACAGCTTGTGGATTTTTCTTCCAGCGGAGTGCTGCGTAATATAAATGAACCAAGTATTTGGAATGATATGGGATTGAGCAGTCATTATGGATTGCTTATGGAAGGGGTATTTTGTTTTACCTTGGAAAATGGCTTAGCGCAAGATTTCCTGAAAGGATTTTCCGAAACAGAAAGTTTGGAGAAGATCAGAATAGGGCAAATATCCATACAGGAAGCAAGAAAAAGACAGGAAGCAGAGAGTCTTCGAGGAACTGGGATGACGGGAGATATCTGTGAGGCTTTTTCTTCATTGCTTTCATATAACACTATTTATAAAGAAACAACACAGCGGAAATATATCATGGTGGATCGGCCATGGACAAGAAAGGAAGACAGCTGGGGAATTCAGTTTAATTGGGATACTTTTTTAAGCAGTTGGTCCAGCGCATGGGTATATCCGGAATTGGCCAAGGAAAATATGCTTTCCGGATATGATGCCCAACTGCCTGACGGGAAAATCCCTCTTTATACAACGCCGCGTTCAGAACTTAGAGCAGAACCACCGATTACGGCTGGAAGAGCGCAACACATTGTTCAAGGACTAACATTGTGGAAAACCTATCTGCATACAAAGGATAAAAAGTGGGCAGAGCAGTGCTATGAAGGAGCTAAAAAAGCAAACCAATGGTGGTTTTCGGATCGGGGAGATGGGCAAGCATATCGAGATGCGCTTGGTTGGGGACTTCTTGGATTTGGATATGACCCGGAAAAAGAAATGGGATTTCTTGGGACCAAAGCACAGCCATATGTGGCAAAGGCGCAATATGCATATTTTGAAACCTATGATGACAGTCCACAGTGGACGACAGGGAAATATTTTGTAAGCATTGCCGGATTAGAGAATTTGACAGAGGATACGGTAGAAGATGAATCGCGTTATCTTTTACAGTACCATATGGCAGATATTTATACGTTGGAACGGTCTTGCCTGTATGCGGTAGATTGCGAATCATTAAGCAAAATGGCACTTGCTTTGGGAAAGCCGGATGAAGCGGATGAATATCGGAAAAAGTATGAAAAGATGGCAGAAATGATTAATACCAGGATGTGGTGCGAAGAGGATGGATGCTATTATAATTTGAAATTTGATGGTACTTTCTCTAGAAAACAGTCTCCTGATTGTTTTATGCCTCTTATGACGGGATTGGTTCCCAGTGATCGGAGAGAAAAACTCCTAAAATTACTTTTGGATGAAAAGAAATTTTGGGGGGATTATATGATTCCGTCTATTTCGCGTGATGATCCGGCATTTATACAGCAGCATTATTGGAGGGGACAAATTTGGCCTCCTCAGACATTATGGACTTATTTGGCACTAAAACGGGCTGAAGAAGACAAGATTGCATGGGAATTTGCCAAAAAGGCAGCGTCCATGCTTGCAAAGGAGTGGAAGGAAAATGGCTTCACCCCAGAAAATTATCATGCAGTAACTGGAGAATGTTCTGGTTCTCCTCATTATAATTGGGGGGTATTGATGGGATTACCATTACTGGAGGAATTGGTGGAATTTGAAGAAAATGAGATTATTTTTGGAAACTTCTGGGCAGATGAAGATATTGAGCTTTGGAATATTCCGGCAGATAACCATAAATATGGAATGATTATCCATAATGGAGAAACAGAAGTTTATAGGGACGGGAAATTGATTAGGAAGGGGGAAGGAAAAATAAAAATCAAAAGAAATGAATGATTATTCCGGGCGATTAGCCCATGCGCTGAAGTGCGTTCAGCGCATGGGTATCGCCGTTTAGCAAAGGCTGGTCACAGTCCAGCCCAGGTCATCAAGCATGTGATAGATACTGCCGCATATTAACATCACCGGTTTCGATCCAAGTAGTGTTATGCGCGAAGCGCTCTACGATAGACTCGGCATAAGTCCCGCCTCGTGCTCTATTAAAATCACTCAAAATGCTGATAAATACAGCGTTTTGGGTGTTTTTCATTGCCGCTTTTTTCATGCAGAATTGTAATTTCAGTGACAAATTTGTCAGCGAAACAAGGCTGAAAATACTGATTTTGTCAGCGGGGATGGATGCTTGTCACCGATTCACATTTTCTGGTATGTCACCTAGAGGGATTAACTACAGTGCAGGATGAGTTTTGAGGTGTAAAATTAGGAAAAGCAGTGAGATAAAACACTATATTCTTGCCTGTGATATCAGGCCTGTCGGAAGAGTCCGTTCAGATTAGATAAAAACAATCTATTCTGGGGATAAACAGGAAGAGAGCCAGTTGTTACAGGAAAATGAGACATTGTCTTTGGAAATAAAGGAATATATATCCAGGCAGGAGGCAGCGGAGCTGGCTGGGGTGAGTGTATCGACAGTTACCAAATGGATGCAGTCAGGAGAATTCCAGTGTGTCGGAGCCGGAAAGGTTCTGAGGGTTCACAGGCAGCAGTTCCTGAACTGGTTGAATGAGCACAGGGAAGGAGTGATATAACATGGCATTTATCAGGCACCGGGGAAAGACATACTCTGTGGTATATAAAATCCTGGATGAGAATGGAGAAGAACATACAACATCTGAAACATTTGCTACGCAGAAAGAAGCAGATAAACGGAAAAAAGAAATTGAGTACAAGCAGTCTATCGGAAAATTTGAGGTTCAAAAGTGTGCAACATTGAAAGAACTGATTGAAGAATATGTGCAGATATATGGACATGACAAGTGGGGTGTTTCCACTTACTCTGGTAATGTGGCTCTGATAAATAATTACATTCTTCCCACAATCGGAGATACCAAGCTTGCAAGCATCAATACACATTTTATGGAAAAGTATTATAAGGATCTTCTTAAAATGCCGGCGGTAAAGAGTACAAAGAATCCGGATGGTACAGGAACAATCACGGAAAGTACAGTAAATGAGATACATAAGGTATTAAGGAGCTGTTTCCGTCAGGCGGTAAAGTGGGATATGATGGAAAAGAACCCGGCTGTGGATGCAACCGTTCCAAAAGCAAAGAAGCAGGAGCGTGAGATCTGGACAGCAGAGATGCTTATGCGGGCATTGGAAGCCTGTGATAACAAAATGCTCAAAATAGCATTTCATCTTGCATTTACGGCAACACTTCGTATCGGTGAACTTCTGGGACTGACTTGGGATGATATGGATATTTCGGAAGAGGCGATTGCAGATAACAAAGCCTATGTTATCATCAATAAACAGGTAGAGAGAGTATCAAAGGATGCAATAGAAGCACTCAATTCAAAAGAAATTATCATGATATTTCCAAGTCAGAAGAAAAATAATAAAACAGTCCGGGTGTTAAAATCACCAAAGACGGATAGCAGCAAGCGAAAAGTGTTCATTCCGAAATCTGTGGCACAATGTCTGATCGATCTGAAAAAGGATCAGGAAGAAATCATTGAAGCACTGGGAAATGAGTATCAGAATTATAATCTGGTTATGGCTACAACTTTCGGACTTCCTATAGGGGACAGCTATCTGAGGACGAAGATGCAGGACATCATAGATGAACTGGGACTGCCTGATGTAGTGTTTCACAGTTTGCGTCATACCAGTGTCACCTACAAGTTGAAACTCAGTGGAGGAGATATTAAAGCAGTCCAGGGAGATTCCGGCCATGCTCAGGCAGATATGGTAACGGAAGTGTATGGACATATCCTGGATGAAGACCGAAGAAAGAATGCAGAGCTTATGGAGAATGCCTTTTATAATAAGGAATATCTCAATCCGCAGATGAAAGCTCAGGATGAAGGCAACAGTACGATTACGGTGCCGGATGGAGTGGATGCAGAGTTGTTGATGAAAGTGCTGGGGAATCCGGAGATGGCTGCGCTACTTACATCATTGGCAAAGACAATGAAGGTATAATAAGTCAATTTTGTGACACCGATATGTAGTTAATTTGTTAATAAAACTTGCACAAATTTTGGCTATGTAGTATATTACGTTTATAGATTGCAGTGGACGTCTTCGGACAACACATAGAAAGAGCTTTATGCGTTGGGCTCTTTTTCAATGGCAATGTATATAATAAAGTATAGAATACCTTTATATAAAGAAGAAAAATTCTTTGACTATTTGAGGAATAGGATGTATAATTAAAGTACAAAAAGAGATACTTATAAGGTCGGAACAGAGACCTTAAACCTGTTCCAGTGGTCGGGATGGAGACCGAAAACCCATTTCCATTGCAGAATAAACTGTGAAAAATTAGTAGAAGGATGACTGCGAGGTCATCCTTCTATTTTACTATATGGAGGTTTAATGGAGGAACAAAAGAGTTTTTCGCAACGCGTAAAAGAAACAGTTATTCAATGTGCAGATTTATATAAGAAATATTATGTTGAATATGAATATTTGCTATGTTCTAAAGCATTTGAAAAGAATGAATATTATGTAGTAAGTGCACATGAGGATAATTATCTGCATCTTACAGGATTACATACAAATCTTGATGCAGCCTCATTTTTTGAAAAGTGTTATAATGGTTCATTGGAAGAATGTGATTTTGATTTTTGTAAAAAGGGGCAGAATGAAAAAGAAGTAAAAGGTTCTGTTAGGAGAAAAATCAACTCGTTACCATCTATTATGAATATGTTTTCTACGGGAACATCGGTTGAAGAAGATTTTGAAAAGAATAGAATACGATGCTCATTAGCTGCTGGTAATGTTAGTGCTACGTTAGGATTTTTTGTCGCGGGTAACGCAAAGCCAATGACATTGTTAAAAGGAAATGAGTTGAATTTATCGAAAGCAAAGAATTTAGATTTGGTATTAAGAAGAAGGCATGGAGAAACAAAATTTTCTGAGATAATTGTTGGATCATGTGAACAACTATTAGAGCACAAGTCAGCGGTGAATGAATTATTATCAGATGAGTTATGTATGCTGATATCAGAAGACAAATAAGAGTAAGAATTTTTTATAAGAAAAAGTTATCATACTATAATTTTTTAGTATTTTATATAGGGAGACGATGCATTATGAATGAGAGATTTCTATTACCAGATAGGTTTGAGGGATTATATGAAACAATAGGTGATCGAGATATAACAAAGATTATAGCACCTGTTGATTATGGAATTAATACTATTCAAGATGTTTATGAAGAAATATATAGTAGCGGGAGGGGCTCCTTTTTAATTCTTTTGGGTAATTCTGGAAGTGGGAAAACAACTTTTTTAAGAACACTGGATTTATTTATTGAAAATGTTGAAATATTGACGATTTCAAATGAAATGGATATACGTAGTGAAATAAATAAATTAACAGAAAGTAAATATGAACTTCGTATAGTGATTATTGAGGGACGAGAATCCATTTTGGATATGAGCAATACTGAGGTTACGGCTGCAATACATATGATTAACAGTTTTATTCGTTCCCCAAAAGGAAAGAAGTCTTTAGTTGTATGGCCTTGTAATGACAAGGATATAGTGGACAATTTGGTAGAAACCTCTCGTACTGTAGGAGGAACTGCTTTATTAGGTTTAAAGGACACATATTTTTCCTTTAATGGTCCTGATAAAACCCAATTTGTGAATATTGCAAAACAAACTGTAGAATTATTAAATAACGGAAAAACACTATTTGATTTTGGAATAACTGATGAAATCGCAGATAATTATGTTAATGGTGTGAGTACAATAGGTGAGTACTTAAAATTAATAAACAGTCAAGTACGGAAAAATAAAAATTTTGTTAGAAATTTGAAGGTAAAAGACCATTGTAAAATGTGGGTAATTGTTTTAGGGCAAAATGAACCATCAAAGGACGTAGAGGCATTAACAAAAGGTGAATTTTTGGATGCCGATGTACAAAGATTATTAGTCTCTACAGAAGCTAATCTGGTTCAAGATTTAAAGAAGATACCCGATAAAATTGCATTACTTTCAAATTATTTGGATACTAAAATTATATATATTCCAATTGTTGACGCATTATCTATTGTAAGAAGTTATGCTAATGATGATTTGAGGTCTGTTATGAAAGCGAAGGGAATGTTGTTGAATAAGGATCCTAAAATAGTTGAGAGATTACAAAATTCTGAGTTAGTGAGAATGATTCAAATGGATACAAAGCTAATGGGGAAAAAAGGTGTTACTGGAACAAACAGTATTAATTCATTTGGGAAACTTTTAGAAATATCACAAACAAATGATCGTTTGCTCAATGATGCTTTTGGAAGAGCCTTGAAAGAAAATGGTTATATTGATCAGTATTTGACAGAACAAAATTTTGGAAGTGGATTAACAAGGCGAACAGATTTATTGTGCAAAATTGGAAATAAAGAGATTAGACTAGAATTTATGTGGCGTAAAAGCACTTCAAAAGCTGAAATTGCTAATTATACACTTACCAAACTATACAATTATGGACGAGCACTTGAATTTATTAATATATGAGAGAATAAAATTGTAGGAATTGGTAAAGGTAATTGATGATAGTAAAAAGGGGTAAATAATGGTCAAAAAACAATCGACATCCGACCTCGCACACGTTATAATATAAGTAATCTAATAAGAAAACAGTGTTATCATTACTGCATTGCTAAATGAGAATGGTAGCCATAAATATGAATTCGCAGGAACGGAATGGTTGAACCCTCAGGGTGACAGTGTCACTCATTTGTCAGCGAGAGGTGCTTAACTCGGATGATTTTCAGTTTTCTTATTTTGACATGGATTTACAGGAAAGGTAGAAAAATTAATGTTTTACTTGACTTGTATTAACTTAAAATAATATAGGTTTCCAGTATGGACTTGAACTCCTAAGCGCTAGTTGTGGGTTCAATTCCCGCCTGGAACATCGATTTTTGCAACAATGATCAGGAGAATTCATTGTTGCTTTTTTTATTTTATGGTGCTGTTGAGCACCGAAATCAAATAAAAAATGTAAGTTCCGAGCACCGAAAAATCACTTCGAGCACCCGAGGCCAATCATAGCCCGGCACCAAAGAGTGTTAACTACAGTGTAAGATAGGGTTAAGGTTGTCAATGAATGAAAATATGGTTATCTTGCTTGAATATCAAGCCTGACGGAAGTATCGCTCAGATTAGATTCAGAATTCTAATCTGGGCGATTTTTTTGCGTTCAGGGAAAAGGAGAGAATGCCTATGGAAGAAAAGAAAGATTTAAGAGATCCGGATGAAAAAGTAGTTGAGATTGAAATGGAAAGACTTCATCCATTTACCAATCATCCATTCAAGGTAACAGGAGACAGTCAGATGATTGAATTGCAAGACAGTATTAAAAAGTATGGAGTATTGAATCCTCTGATAGTGAGACCTAGACAGGAAGGATATATGAAATTATTTCAGGTCACAGAAGAAAATATGCTGCTGAACGTCTTGGATATAAAAAGATACCAGTAATCATACGAACAATGAAGGATGATGAGGCAGTTGTTACGATGGTTGATTCTAATCTACAGAGAGAATAGATTTCTCCAAGTGAAAAGGCTTATGCGTATAAGATGAAATATGATGCCATCAAGCGAAAAGCAGGTAGAAGGAGTTGTAGCCAAATTGACCACAATACTGGAAAAAGAAGTATTGATGTGATTGGAGAATTATGTGGAGATAGTGCAAAACAGGTTCAACGATATATAAAAATGACAGAACTGATACCAGCACTATTAGATAAGGTTGATGATGGTTCAATGGGATTTACTCCGGCTGTGCAGCTTTCTTATCTTAATAAAAAGGAACAGCAGGAAATGATTGATGCAATGGAAGGCTTCTTCCAAGGAGCTTTATCTGGAAGTATGGCCATGTATATGAGATTCAGAAAGTAACAGATGTAAGAAGAGCGGCAAGCCTGAAAGCAGGCGGAGCCGGAATACGTTATACCTGTATTGTTGACGGAAAAGAGAGCCATCTTTTCTATGAGGACAACAATATGTGGTTTATGGAGGAGAGATAGCTTTTTAATGGTGTTATACCAGTCGAAAAGATCAGCAAGAAGGTCACAGGATGAATGGTGCGGATTTCGGCACATCGGAACTCATTTATCCAGAGAATATAATCATCAATGGTTTTCATTTCCTTTATCCGTTGAATGATAGACTGGCTCTGGATCGTGTTACTGAAAAATGGACCGCAAAATATCCGAATTCTATGAAACGCTGGTATGATAACTGGGATGCAATAACGCCGATTTTCAAGTTCTCACTGGATGTCAGAAAGGTTATTTACATGACCAATGCAATTGAAAGTCTGAATTCTACCTACCGTAAGCTCAACCGTCAGAGAAGCGTATTTCCAAGTGATACAGCACTCCTGAAAGCCCTGTATCTGGCAACTTTCGAAGCTACTAAAAAATGGACTATGAGCATTCGGAACTGGGGACAGGTCTACGGCGAACTCAGCATTATGTATGAGGGACGACTCCCAGAATAACAGAATCTGTATGCATGATGAGAAGGACGTTTTTGACGTCTGCTCTTGACATGTCCGAAATCATGTCGTATCTATAGTAAGAGCTGGAAGCTCCAATTCAGCGCTTCCAGCTCAATCATTATCATAGAAGATTATTATTTACAGACTTTTCTTCATAGTCTCTAAATTTTAGCTATGCACCTTGAAAGTTCAATATCTGGCAGTTATTCAGTTGTCAATGTTCAGCCTTTATGCAGCCTGCAGTCGTATTTTCATTATAGTAGGAAGTGCATCCATAAATGCATTCGCCAATTCATTGATTTTTTCGTCTGAAAGTTCAGTGTTATCTGAAAACATTGTTCTGAACATTTGAAGCAGTATTTGAAAAGCCTGTATCCATGTGATATCAGACATTTCGTCAGAAAAGTATAAAAAGAGCTCCCCAAGTGACCGGTTATCATTGGGTTCCCTTTTCCATAGACAGCTTTCAAGGCTGAGGAAATATGAAACCTTGTAAAAAATCGTTTGATAAATTTAGAAATCTACTTATCATTTTGAGTCGCTTGTGTTATACTTTTATTCATAGCATAAGCCTCCGGTTTGTAATTGTTTTTTGGCAACTCAATTATACCAAAACCATTTGTTTCATGCTATTTTTATGCCAGTTATTATTAAATTTTCAAGGTGCAAAGGCACATTTTAATGTGCGAAGTTTGAGTCAATAATTTACAAAGGAAAGGAAAACTATCATGGAAAAGATCAAAAAGCGTATAGCTAACTTAAAGGTTGCAGGAAAATTAAAAGTATATCAAATGACAGTGCTTGTTATGACATTATTTTTAGTGTTGGTGGCACTGATCTCGACATTAGTGATCCGTTCAAATATAGAGAAGATCACGGAGGTCTGGTCTCCGGCATTGGAATATATGCAGGAGTTGGAAACAATGACTGCAAAATATAGAATCAAACAGTATCAGCATCTGGTAGAATCAGATGATGCTGCTATGACCTCCTGCGAAGAGGAAATCCAGAAGCTGGAGAGTCAGATCCAGGAGACCGATGCGAACCTGGAGGCAATCATGTCTGCAGACAGTGATGCTCAAAAAGGACAGGACGATTACGATGTAGCAAACGCTGCATGGGAAGAATACAGAGCTGCTTCGGATGAAATCCTGAAGTTGAGCCGTGAGGGTAAACAGCAGGAAGCATCGAAACTGATGACCGGAGAGGTGTATGAAGAATATAAAGCTTTTGCTGAGAAATTAACTATATTATGTGACAAGTTCCAGGTAGAATTAGACCGGGCAAAGACCATGGCTAATGTATGCATTGTAATCATATTTATTGTGATCGTGGCAGCGGGTCTTGCAATTGCTGTAGTGACGACACTGATCGGAAGGATCATTACCAATTCCATTACCGAGCCGGTAGAACAGATAGATGCAGCAGTTGCCAGCCTGCGTAAGGGCGAACTGTCTAATGTAGAAATGCTTACCTATGAGTCTGAGGATGAGCTTGGCGATACCATCAGGAATCTGAAAGAAGCCATGGGTATTCTGGCAGATTATGTTAGCGAGATCTCTAGGGAGGTAAAGGCAATAGCGCAGGGTGACCTGACCAGAAATGGTGATGATATTACAGATTTCCTAGGCGATTTCTCGGAATTGAAGACATCACTGCTGTATATTCTGAAACGGTTTAACAGTACCCTGACCGAGATCAGCAATCTGGCAGAACAGGTATCATCGAATTCATCCGAGGTGGAAAATGCATCAAAATCCCTGGCGGACGGTGCAACAGAGCAGGCAGGAGTCATCGAGGAATTGAATGCCACCATTGACACTGTTGTGGATCTGGCGGCAGATACAGCGAAGGTAACACAGAACGCATCGGCACGTGTAAAAGCCTCTGCAAATAAAGCGAACGAAGAAAAAGAAAAAATGAACGATCTGCTCAAGGAAATGGAGCACATTACAGAAATCTCCAAGGAGATCGGTAATATTATCACAGATATCGAGGATATTGCATCCCAGACCAACCTGTTATCCCTGAATGCTTCCATTGAAGCTGCCAGAGCAGGAGAAGCAGGAAGAGGATTTGCAGTAGTGGCAGATCAGATCGGCAAGCTGGCAGCAGACAGTGCAAAATCTGCTGTAAATACAAGAGATCTGATAGATAAGACCTTAGTGGAAATCGAAAAGGGCAATACGATTACAAGAACAACAGCAGACGCATTCAATCAGATCATTGCAGATATGGAGTCCTTTGCAGAGCTTGCAGAGAACACCATGGAGAAAGCCAACTCCCAGGCAGAGTCCTTGGAGCAGATCGGCCAGGGAATTGAACAGCTGTCCGGCGTAGTACAGGGCAATGCTGCATCCTCCGAAGAGAATACTGCGATCAGTATTAATCTGGCAGAGGGAGCAGCCAAGATGCGTGACCGTGTGAATATCTTTAAGCTATTCTAGAAAATGGCAGGAATAGAGTGAAGTTGTCGGAAGGAAAGTTTTTGTTGTGATTAATGATATATTTAGAGTGTTTGGAGAGCAGACAGCAGAAATCTTATTTGAGATCATTCAAGGTTGTATGGATGATTACCTGTATATATTTGATCTGCAGAATAATACCTTTGAGATTTCACAGTCAGCTGTGGAACGGTTTAATATGTCGAAAAATGTTCTGACAGATGCTGCAAATGAAGTTATGAATGTAGTATATGAGGAAGACCGCAGGATGCTTGCAAAGCATCTTGCGGATATATGCGAAGGAAGAGAAAATGTACATAATCTTCATTACAGGTGGCTTGATAAAGAAGGTATGCCGGTCTGGATTAACAGCCGTGGTATCGTGCTCATTGATCAGCAGGGAAAGGCAGAGTATCTGGTCGGGTGTCTGAATGAGACCGGCAACAGGAGAAGAGCCGATAATGTCACAGGACTGCTTGGCGGTCCGGAATTCCTTGCTTACCTGCGTGCACAAAAAGAACCCATTACCAAGGGATTTTTTATGCATGTAGGAATTGATGATTTCGGAGCAATCAATAGCTCCAGGGGAGCTGATTATGGTAATTATATCCTGAAAAGCGTAGCCGGCTGTATGAAGGAATGCCTTTCAGACAAGCAGAGAATTTACCATCTGGTAGCGGATCAGTATGTGATCGTGGATCTGGAAGCTTCCTCCGCAGAAGACGCTGTGGCACTGAAAGAAAAGATTACAGATAAACTTCATAATTTCATAGTAGCCGAAAATTATGAAGCTATATTTTCTATTTCTATTGGTGTTATAGATGCAGCAACATTTTGTGAGGGAACCGAAGAATGCCGCAAAAAGTTTGAATTTGCCTTGAAACAGGCAAAAAGCATGGGTAAAAATGGATTCTATATTTTTGACCAGGATGACTATGAGGTCTTTTTACGAAAAGGAAGAATCATAGCAACACTTCGTAATGCTATTGTGAACCATTATGATGGCTTTGAAGTATACTACCAGCCGATCGTGGACTGTCAGTCCGAACAGATCATTGGAGCAGAGGCACTGATGCGTTTTTCCATGATAACGGAAGAAGGGCGGGAGTTTGTTTCACCGATGGAGTTTATCCCATTATTGGAAGAGACCGGATTGATCATTCCCGCTGGAAGATATATTTTGAACGAAGCTGCAGCAATGTGCTGTGAAATGCAAAAATATATTCCTGACTTCCGGATGAATGTAAATGTATCCTATGTTCAGATCCTGCAAGGCAATGTGGAGCGGGATATTCTGGATGCAATTCAAAAATATTCATTACAGCCGGAATGCTTATGTGTTGAAATGACAGAAAGCGGATTTATGGATATGACACCTTCGTTCTGTAAATTTCGTAAAACTCTGGACAAGAACGGGATTCCCTTTGTAATCGATGATTTTGGAACAGGATATTCGAATCTTCATTGTATCCGTGATATGAATCCAAGTTACGTGAAAATGGATAGGGATTTTACTGCCAAGGCGATGAACAGTGCCAGGGATTATGAATTATATAAAAATATCATCTCCATGGTACATAGTATTAAAGTCAGGATATGCGCAGAAGGCATCGAGGAAAAAGAATGGCTTCTGAAAATGAAAGAAATGAAGGTTGATTATCTGCAGGGATATTATTTTGGAAGACCATGTGGAAAGAAACAGTTTCTGCAGCAATATGCCAGTGGCATCAACGTTAAATAAAGAGAGTAAGGCAGACTCAGCTATGTGGGGCTGCCTTATTTTATGGTCTTATCAGAAGGATGGATCCATAACGGCTTCTTTCAGTTTTTCCAAGTCATTGGCATCAGGGTGAGACAATGCACAGTCAAAATTCTGGATCAATACATCAAGATTTGCCGGATGATCAGGAGCTTCCTTCATTTTCAAGTAGCGTTCCCGGACAGACTGCGGCATTCTGCCCTGACACATATACTCTCCGACGATAACATTGCTTGCGTCAATGAACTGCTTAACCTGACTCAGGATTTTCCGAAAATAGATATCACTGCCACCAAAGCCTGCAGTTCCAAACAGAAAAATCTGTTTATTCTTTAACTGCGATAATAGCTGTAATGTCTTGGTATCTGCATTACCCTTGTCTGTCCAAAATCCGATATAGAGCAGTTCGGAAGAAGGGATCACTGTGTCGGACACACCGAAATACTCACATTCATCCTGAGGTAATGCCTCGTGGATTGCATCAGCCAGCACCTTGGTATTACCTGTTAAGCTGCTATAAACGATGGAATATTTTTTATTCTTCATATCATGTTGTCTCCTTTCATAGGATCATGAAATTATCTAGGCGTTTGCGAAACGACAAAAGCCGCATAAATACGGCATTTTTTTGTTGCTAAAATAAAATATCTCCTCAAGGTTTATGGTAAAATAGAGTTGCGAGAAACTATCAACCAATCCACCTAAAGGAGATATACCTACATGATAACACATAAACAGCTCTCTTTGGCAGAAGTTTTTGAAGATTGCCAAAATAAATTCGACAACGACAAATACCAGTTCCTTTCACTTCTTGATGAAACCATTAACCTTGATGAAATTGTTCCTGTTTCTTTTGTTTCTCATTTCCACGCTTCAACCGGAAGACCTCGAAAGCACCAGCTTTATCCAATGCTTAAAGCTTTTCTGATTCAGCGTATATTCTCAATCCCGACGGATACGCTCCTGATTGTTTTCTTGAAATACTCTCAGGAATTACGTGG
>OBXM01000809.1_pt1 | contig 25115 bp, 27 predicted proteins | sample 1538141 | NCBI WGS metagenome assembly OBXM01 (sample SAMEA2580153, study PRJEB22360) | human gut metagenome | biome: human gut; feature: human-associated habitat; material: faeces | place: Denmark | collected 2008/2010 | reverse complement strand
TTCTGCTGAACGCGGAGAAGTTCCCTCTGCATCTGTTCCCTCGTGAAATAGTCGAGAGCCGCGAATGGTTCATCCATCAGGATGAAGGTCGGTTCATATGCCAGTGCCCGCGCGATAGCCGCGCGCTGTTGCATGCCGCCGGAAAGCTGTGATGGGTATGCCTTTTCAAAGCCGGACAGGTTCACCGTGGAGACGATGTCCTGGATCTTCTCCTGATCGACCTGATTTTTCTTCAAACCGAAAATAATATTGTTCCAGACATTGAGCCATGGCATGAGCCGCGGTTCCTGGAACACAAAGGCGGTCTTGTGGGCGCCGCCCCAGAGAACCTCACCGCTGTCGGCGGATTCCAGACCGCCGGTGAGCCGCAGCAGAGTCGTTTTTCCGCAGCCGCTCTGACCTAAGATCACGGTGATCTTTCCTTCCGGGATCTCGAGATCGATGCCGTTTAAGACAGGAAACATCCGGCCGTCAACCTGATATGTTTTATGAATGTCTTTTAATCTAATTCCAGCCATTTTCACCGGCTCCTTTCAGAAAGATGCTGATGAGAAGACCGAAGATCCGGTCTGTCAGATAACCTGCGATGCCGATGGCGAAGATGCCGACGATGACCTTGTCGGTCCGGGACATCTGCTGGGCAAACAGGATCATGTGCCCCAGACCGGTGGACGCTGCGACCATCTCCGCACCGATGATAGCGCGCCAGCTGTAGCCCAGACCGATGCGCATTCCTACGAGAATGTCCGCCATGGCGTAGGGCAGCATGATGCGGAAAAATTTTTGGCGTTCTGTGTAGCCAAACATGGTTCCGACTTCCAGAAGTTTCCGGTCACAGCCCGTAAATCCCTTGACGATGTTTAAATACATTGGGAAAAAGGAGGCCAGAACGATGATGACCGTCTTTGTAGTTTCGCCGATTCCGCACCATAAAATAAGTAGCGGAATCATGCTGAGCGGCGGTACGTTCTTGAAGAACTGCACCAGGTACTCATAGTAACCTGCGGAGGCCGGAATCATCGCCCGCAGCATGCCGAAGGCAAATGCCAGGATAAAGGCGATCACAAAGCCTTTTCCGACGCGCAGGAAGCTGATCCTTAAGTCACGGAAGAGTTCACCGCTTTGCAGCATTTTGCAGAAGCTCTGGAAGACCCGCCCCGGGGACGGGAGCACATAGGAACTTAAGATGCCCGCGCGGCAGACGATATACCAGACGGCGAAGACCGCCAGGATACCGATGAGCGGTGGGAAATATTTTTTAAACCTCTGATTCATCGCACTCCATCTCCTCTGTGACAGCCCTGAATGCAGTATAAAAGCTCGATCAGTCTTGCGTTTTTCCAGTCATTTCCGGTCACATAGGATTCAATAGCCGGACGGCCGGATCGGCTGACAACGGAAAACGGCAGATCCTTAAAGAATCCCGGTGGAATCGGACTTGCGTCCGGCGCGGGTTCCATTGGCTCGTCAAGTGCAGCGAGAAAGCGGTTCCATGGTACGAAATGTGTGTCTTTTAATTCCAACTTATTTCCCATGTCGGCTAAGATCCGGCATGGAGTTGTGATGATCTTTTCACCGTCCGCGAGATCCGGACGTTCTGCCAGTTCTCTCGCACAGTGGATCAGAATCGGCTCAATATCCGCGATCTGGATCTCAGGCTGCAGGGAATGTACCAGAGATACCGCTGCCGGACATCTCGCGTCCGCAAAAGTTCCATCTGCATGTTCCAAAAGCTCCCGGTACTTCCGAAGCACGATCTCGCCCCAGCTTTCCCGACAGACCACTCGCGTCAGGTCATGCTTTTCCAGCATCCTCTCCAGTGCCTCCACCGAGATCATCCTCTCCGATACTGGATTGATCCATAGATAAGTCAAAGTAAAACTCCTTTCAATTAGCTATAACTAACCAATATTGTTCAGCATAGCAGATTAGTAGGGAAATGTCAATTAGGAATGGAGGTCTTTTATAGTTGAGGAGAATTTTAACTTGACAATTATAATACATAATGACATAATGACTATATAATAACATGTCAATAAATGCCAAGGAGGAAAGTGAATATGGCTCCTAAAACAATATTAAGCAATGAGGATCTTGGAAAAAAAATAAAAGTCAGGCGCAATGAACTTAGACTCACAATTGAAGAAGCGGCTTCGCGAGCGGGCGTAGGTGTAAAAACCTGGTGCCGCTATGAATCAGGAGGCTCTATTCGAAAAGATAAATGTAAAGGAATTTGTAAGGCTCTAAACTGGCGCAGTTTTCCTGACAATGCAGGCAGTGAGCCGGGGAAAAATTTGATTGAAGAATACAAGGGACATAAAGCATGGTCACAGTTTTTAGCAGATAACTATGGAGTTAAAGCAGCTGTGTCTTTTGCCGTAGGCAGTGATGTCCTGCTTGATTATATTGAACAGGATCTATCAGATCTTGCATCTATGCCTGTGGGTTCTCATATTGGTCAATTAAACACATCGTTTATTAAGATGGATCTTCCTGCACAGTTTCTGATGAGATATACGTATGATTTTCTTTATCAAATGAAATGTACACTTGTTCATTTGCGCAGAAGTTTAAGTACTGGGAGAATGGTTAAAGCACATACAGTTATGGAAGAACTCATTATTTATTTATGTAATGAGGAAGCAATGGCGTTTATGGAAGTCAGCGATGAACGGGTAGCAACAGATAGTAAAAATTTGGGCTATTCAGAGGACTGGGTTTTTGACATGTTTGATGATGAAGATATTATTACTTTTTTATATTCCAATAGTAATTTAGAGGAAGATCATCCGTATTTTTTCACGCATTGGAATGAACAGCAATTTTATATGGATAATGAATAAGAGATAGTGTAAGATTTAGGGAGATAGTATGAATAAAAATGATACAATGAAATGGGAAGACATTTATAAAGTCTGGAAATGGGAAATGTGTAAATTTCCTGTTTTATCAGCTCAAAAGTACTGTTTAAAAACAGAAATTTCTAAACCGCGATTTGGACCGTGTTACAGCTTCAACTGGATTGAAAAAGAAAGAAGGAATCTATTGAATCTGATGTAGCGGCCCTAACTTCAGGACGAATGGAAATTGAAGCAGGGTGGAGCAAAGGAACAATTAGAACGGCTGCCTTGTTATGTTCTTGTGAAAAGGAAGAAGAGTTTGCTGCTGTTTGGATTTGTGCATTTGTGCTTTCTTTGACGCGGGGAAGATCAGGCGGAGATGAGACTCATAGAAATGCATTTAACTTGGAATATGAGGCAGCTCCTGTGTTTGCGAGAAAATATGGCTATTGGCATTCAAATTCAAGAGAATTTTTCCCGGAATTTTATATTCCTATGGAATTGTTTTGGGAAGATAAAAAATTGTCAGTATCCGCTCTTGTAAAATTGGCAGCACTCAATGCAGCAGTGGTAATAGGAAATTATACTCCTGTTGAGTACAAAAAAATATAACCTGTTAAATATGAAAGCAGCTGAAGAAGGGAAAGCCAATAAAATTAAAATAGGAAGTGAATGTATGGATATTAAAAGGCATGTTTACCAGACATTACTCAAATGGAAAAATGACAATTGTCATACGACACTAGAGGTTAATGGTGCGAGGCAGGTAGGAAAGACGTATATCATTAACAAATTTGCAGATGAAAATTTTAGTCATAAAGTGTATATAAACTTATTTGAACTGAGCGGAGAACAGTTCCTTTCCTGTTATCAAAAGGCATGCGATTGGCAGCCGGGAGAGGGACCGCGCCCTCAAGCTCCGCTACATGATGCATTTCGTCTGTTTGATGAAAATTTTTCAGACACAGAGGACACCGTTATTATCATAGATGAAATTCAAGAGTCAGCAGAAATTTATAACCGAATTCGTGAATTCACACGACAGTTTCGGTGCCGCTTTATTGTTACAGGCAGCTATCTTGGAAGAATCTATGAACCGGAATTTCGGTATTCAAGTGGGGATGTTACAAGTATTCAAATCTATACCTTATCATATGAAGAATTTCTGGAAGCAGCGGATACGGATCTATTTGAAAAATATAAGCTGCTTGGAAAAAAACTGGATTCAGTGACAGGGGCAGAATTAAAATCATGGTATGATATATATTGTCAAATTGGTGGTTATCCATCTGTTGTTCGTGAATACTTAAATTCGAAAAGTATAGAGCGAGCACGGAGTGAATTGATTAGAATCATTGATACCTTTATGAATGAATCAATTCGTTATTTTACAGATGTTCTTGACACCCAGGTATTTACGGATATTTTTCTTTCAATTTGCAGGATACTTGGCAGAGAAAAAAAGGGACTTGAAGAAGATAGTATCAGTGAAGAACTTCAAAAATTGGTAACAAGAGACTATTCCAGCAATATTAGTAAGGCAGTCTGCAACCGGGCAATTAGTTGGTTACGTTTTTGCGGCGTAATTGGATTTTGTGGGAAAATTATAGAAATGGACATTCTAAATTTTAAACCAGGATGCAGATGTTATTTTATGGATCTGGGATTAGCAAGTTATTATATGGCGCGAGTTGGGGCTGCACAAACAGAAATTGCAGGCATGCTGAGTGAAAACTTTGTATATATTAATTTGAAGAAGCGGCAGGATTTTCCAGAAGAAATTGCCTTTGAAATGCCAGCATTTGCGACTTTTAAGGGTGGAGAAGTAGATTTTGTGGTACAAGGTCTGAAGTCCTCCCGGAGATATGCAATAGAAGTGAAAACTGGAAAACACATTGGAAATACGGCAAAAAAAGTATTGGAATCGGGAAAAGCTGATTGTTTATTGTATTTGAAAGGTGATACGTTAGGGGGGCAGGAAGGAAAAATAGAGACCGTACCCATTTATCTTCTGGAAAAATTGAATTTTTAACTTGAAATCTTAGAAAGGCAGTGATATACTTTCAAACGTTGCTAAGCCCGCAAAAACCAAGGTCTTAAAGGGCTTTCGCCGATTCCCGGCGTAAGGTCATATACTTGTAGTATATGCCTTCCGCAGCATTCGTCAGATATACATGCGAGCATGTCCGCCTGACTCATTGCTGCGCGAAAATGAATCGAGTGTTCGTGACCTTCCACTCGTAAAACAAAACTTACATCGGATAAAAAATGTAACAGTTTAAGGGCGTTTATATAGGGTTGTGCTTGAAGAATTTTGAGGAATGCGGACTGAAAAAAGTTTAGCAGTGCTCATAGGAATTTACATGTAACTGTGTAAAAAATGTGTAGTAAATTATATACGGTATAATATGAAAAGAGATCGGACATTAGGTTGTCTGATCTCTTTTTTGGTATCCGATAGAGCATCCAGCATGAAAAATTGGGCATTATAAATGATCAGCGACAAGAGCCAGAGCCTGAATTGTACGCAAGTACTTTTCGTATTGGATGGTTCCGGATTTTTTTGCTTCTTGGAGAGTGTTTAAAATGACTTCGTCGATAGTGGGGAGTTCTTCGCTGAGTAAATAATCGGCACTAATAGAGAAGGCTTTGCAAATTGATACGAAGGTCTCAAGGGACATAATTTTGATGCCACGTTCAATGTTGCTATAGAAGGAGGGGGATATTCCGCATCGTTCAGCGGCAGCTTCCTGAGACAGACCTAATTCCTTGCGGCGAAGCTGTATGCGCTTTCCAAGCTCATAATAATCGATGTCTTTCAAGTGATGACCTCCTTTGACGTATATAAATAATATTCTACCGAGAGTCTAGAGAAATGATAATGTTCCAAAAGAATGATAATTGCCCATTAGAATATATGGTGATATACTAAAGATAGTAATTATTTACGAGATATACCGGAGGGAGGAAATAGGTATGAAGAAAATATGCATGATGTTAGGGCTGTGTTTGACACTAACCGGATGTAATGCGGCGACAAGTGCATCAAGGGAAGTAGTAGATCAAGTTGCAAATGTGGTACAAGCAGAAGAAGAACACGTTCTTATGGTAAAAAACGGATACCCACAGTCATATCCTAATTGTCCGTATGGAAAAGTGTTTGATGAATTTTTTGCGTCTCCTACCTGGACTTATTTTAAAGGAGATGGTGGAGAAGATGTAGTCGAATTTACTGGATACTGTACCTATCGAGACGCGGAAGTTAAGGCAAGATTGCAATTTATATTAAATGTGGAGGAGGGAACTTTTGAATCTGGTGCATTATCATTTAATGATGTTCCACAAGTAGAGTTAATTACAGTTTCGATGATAGAAAAAGCGTTTCAAACGTATATGGAAAAACATCAAATTACAGATGATCAATCAAACTTGGAGAATGATTTAGAGCAGGTATTTGATAATGAAACTACTACAGAAACTTTATCTGCCGAGACAACTGAAGAAATGTCAGAGACGCATTCAGATGATAATCCTTATGCGGATTCTATCCTTTTATGGAAGAGTTACTTTGAGCCATTGACAAACGAAGACTGTATCGGATTGTCTAAAGATCAACTTCGCTTGGCGAGAAATGAAATATATGCAGCGTATGGTAGAAAATTTCAAGCAGAGGATTTAAATGAATATTTTCAAAGTAAGGAATGGTATCATGGAACAATATCCGCAGATCAGTTTGATGAAAGTATTTTGACTGATGTACAGAAGAAAAATTTAGATTTGATCAAAGCAATCGAAGATGGAAATCCTGGATATGCAGAAAGAGGATTAACAATCGATGATCCTCATGCAATTCCTCAGACGCCGGGAATATATAGCTATTATTTAAATCCAACGGATAAAGACAGCATAAGAATGGAACTGGATATAGATTCTTCAGGATACGTTTCCGTTTCATTTTATGAAGGAGATTTTCAACTGCAAAGAAGCATAGATTTGTTCAACATGAATGATCAGGAATATGCGGATGAGGATGGTGAAAATGGAATTTACTTTGATAATTATGGTGAATTAGCAACATACGTCAGCACAAGTAATGACACATATAATGGTATTTATACATTTTGTAAGTAGAATTTTAAATGGCAGGATTAAAGGATACGTTAGTTGGTGCAAATGATTATGTTTATGAGAAAGTAACTAGTTATGATGAAGTGTTCAAAGTTGGTTATTAACGGAGAAATAAATTTACTATGAAAGATTATTATAAGATATTAGAAATTTCTGAAAATGCATCAGAAGAAGTTGTCCATATGGCGTACAAAGCTTTGGTGAAAAAATATCACCCGGACGAAAACAATCAAAGCGAAAATTCAAAAGATAAAATGGTAGAACTAAATGAGGCATACTTTGTCTTATCAGATCAGAAAAGAAGAGAGCAATATGATCGTTTGAGAAAGGAAGAAAATAGTTCAAGCGAAGTGCATACAGAAAAAGAGAATATAGAGCCGGTGACTCAAAAAGAAGCCCACCCCAATGTTGAGAACGGATATAAAAAAAGGTGGTATTACTCATATCCGGTAATTATTTTAACTTTTTGCTCAGGAATATTATATCCGCTATCATTAATATTGACGATTTTGCGGTTTGCTCAAAGGAAAAAGCAGGATAAGGGATATCGAATCAGAACCAATATCATATTTGGAATACATATATTTTGTGCATTATCAATAGTAATTGCTCTTTGGACAAGTAAGCAGGAAGAGAAGTGGAATAAAGAATTTAATCAATACATGTTGGATGGAAATTATACGGAAGCGGCTGAGCTTCTTTCAAAGCATGATTCTAATATGAACGAAGAAACAGTCATGAACTATCTTAACTTGTATGAGAACGCCCAAATACCAGAAGACATCGCTGATATTGTTGCAAAATATTATAATGGATTAAGTGATAAGGCTGCATTTAGCGAAAATGTAGAGGGATATTTGCAGGGAATATTATGGAAAATGCCGGAGGAGCAGCAAGAAAAAATCAATAAAATTTTGGCGGATGTTGAAAGTCAAAGGAAGGAAAAAGCAGAAAGTATTGCAATGAGTAAAGCTGCGGAAAGTAGTTCGATGATGGAAACATCGGAGGTAATTACAGAGACAGAGCAAGCTTCAGAAAATACAGAAACAGCTGAAAGTAGTCCGATAGTGGAAACTTCGGAAGTAGCCACAGAAACGGAGCAATCTTCAGAGGGTATAGAAACTGCTGAAACCAATTCAATCATGGAATCCTCAGAAGCAAATCAGCCTTCAATAAGTGAAAAAAATCAGACACAAGCTACCGATATGACAGAGAAAGTAGATGATAGCGGAAATAGTCAGCTGGAATATACGATTCAAGCAATTAAAGATAGTACTACAAACTATTCGTACTATGAAAATCCATATTTATTAGCAAGTTTAAAGGAATATATCGATCTGATCAATCAATCATATGCTGGAGTAGGATCTGATCAAAGAGCAGCGATTATATCAATGGAAGAAGCGTTGCATGAAGCAAAAATATCAAAATCATTGATAAAAAAAATAATGAATCTTGATGGAAGTGATTTTTACAATAATTCAGATTTTATTCTTATGGATCAGAAAGGTGAAAGTAATATAGTAGGCTCCATTCTAGGGGAAAACAAACAAAAAACGGCGTATTATGAAGTTTCATCAGATGCAAAATCAATGGATTCAGAGTTTGACTTTTATTACGTTGGAAAGATAAAGGACAACAGACCTAATGGAGATGGTGCGCTGTTTTTATCAACGTATACCGGAGTCCACTTATTATATGCAGGTGGATTTAAAGACGGAAAAACAAATGGAACTGGTATTATGTTAAATTCAACTTGGTTTGGATATGACATTTTGGAAAGTGGAACCTATGAAAAAAATTTGTTAAACGGGAAAGGAATTCGCTATAAAGATGATGATATTACTGGAGTATATAATGCATACAATGATATGCTAGTAGATTATTCAAATGGAAGTTTTGCTACATATTCAAAAGATAAACAAGAAGAGATAATTAAACGTATTATAAAGAGAAACCCTGCTTGTAGAATGCAACTTGTAGAGAAACTTTATGAGTTGGATAGTAAAAAAGCGAAGATAAATGTTCCGGTAGTAAAGCCGATTGATGGATTCGTTGGGAAATTTAAAGAAGGCGAATATCAAGATGGAAAAGAGTATGATTATTTTGGAATATTAGTATATGATGGGGAATTTAAAAATGGAGAATACTCAGGGAGTGGTACATTATATTATGATGGATCATCTTCAATAAAGTATAAGGGAAAGTTCCGAAATGGCAATTATAACGGGAAGGGTGTTTTGTATAATAAAGATGGAAACGTGAGAAAAAAAGCCGAATTTAAAAACGAAAAACCTGCCACAGAGCAGGAAGAGATGGCATACTCTTTAAGCTCATCTATAACAATTGCATTATATACAACTAAAACTGAAAAGGGAGTCGAATACTTCTTTGAACCAGAGGGAATGTGAGAAGGTGAAAAATAAAAATATCGAATTGGGTATTTGAATACATAACACGAGATTATAGAAAAGAGGAAAAACAATGGTAGTAGTAATTATCGTATTGATTCTTTCAATAATCATTACAAGTAAAATTTGTGGTATTCTATTTAGAAACACGATAGGTACTAGTATGGCATACATCACGCGTACGTTTATTGTGTGGATGATAGTTACAGGTATATTAGGCGCGATTTGTAATTCATTAGGATTGCTTTAATCTATCTCGAATATAACGGGGCTGTCGCATTAGCAAATATTTTTTGCTGGGCGGCAGCCCTGCTTTATGCCCAAATGGCATCGAAATCGGTCACGTTTTCGATGCCATTCTTTATAAACGCAGTTCATTCCCAGGCATCCCTTTCGGCATGCCTTATTTCAGGCTGTTTTGTTTTCAACTATCAAAATCTATGCCCTTTTTAATGGAAAAAGATAACTTCCCGTTCTTCCGGTCTGAATCTTGCAATGAAGCTTATTGATATTTCGTCCCATCGCCAGAAGGATGCTCTCTGCCAGTGCATTTGCCTTTCCACGATACAGATATCTTCGAAAATTCATGTCCTCTTTTACGTCAGCAAAAGAACCTTCGGCCTGAATACTGCGATTCATACGGAGCATCGTTCCATACTCACTTGTGATCCGTTCCAGATCTTCTGCGCGTTTCTGGCTCATTGTTTTTGAAACCATCAGCACTTTATTGCGCTTTTCCATAGGTGTTTTGCAGTTGTTTCCCTTGATACATTCCGTTTTATAAGGACAACCAGTGCAGTCTGGACTTCTGTAATAAGTTTTTACACTGACATATCCGCTGGTTGTTTTACTTCTGCGTTCATTTGTGACAGTTAGTTCCCTTCCGTTGAGGCAGATGTAGCTGTCTCTGTCTGCATGGTACTCCATGTTTTCCCTTCTACTGATGTCTTTTTTGTATTTTCGGGTCTTCGAAATCTCATAGTTCTGCGGCTTTATATAGGCGGTCTGTCCGTTTTCCTCAATGAAAAGATAGTTCTCTTCACTTTCGTACCCGGCATCTGCAACGACTTCTGAATACTTAAATCCCAGGTGATTCTCCATGTCTTTCAAAAACGGGATCAGGGTACGTGTATCGGTAGGGTGCGGGCTGATATCGATCCATGTGATGTATTCGGAATCCACTCCATGCTGAATGTTATAAGCAGGCTTTAACTGTCCATTCAGCATCGCGTCCTCTTTCATTCTCATGAAGGTTGCGTCAGGGTCTGTTTTGGAATAGCTGTTTCTATCCCCAAGCGTATACAGCTTTTTTGTATATTCCTTTAGTTTCTCCAGATATTGATCCAGCTGTTCCAGAGATTTCTGTAATTGTGTTTTTCTACGCCCGATTCCATGTACAAACACAATTCCCTCCTGCACTTTTATGCGGCACAACTGCTTCTTTAACCGTTTTAATGTGTGGATGGATATCCGGTCATGGTATACGGTCCTGATTCCATAGAGTTCTTCGCATTCAGCCACAAAAGAAGATAGTTTTGTGTATAACCGGGCCTGATTTTTCGTAATAGCCCGTTTCCATACAAAGGTATATTTATTGGCTGCAGACTCGATCTTGGTGCCATCAATAAAAATGGTCTTTCCTGAGATCTCACCAAGAAGATAGAGCAGATCTGACATTTGGGCAAGCAGTACCTTTGCACAAGCCGAAAAATGCAGGGAGATAAAACGCGCGATCGTTGCATGGTCAGGAGCCGGCATTCCTTCCAGGAGGTACATAAAGTTGATATCCCGTTTGCATGCCTTTTGGATATCCCTGCTTGAGTAGATTCGATTCATTGCTGCATAGATGACGAGTTTCAGCATCTGACGCGGCGTTGCCTGATTTTTTCTGATCCTGCTGTAAGTTTTATACAGTTCAGAAAGGTCCATTTCCTCCACAAAGGCACTTACCAGACGAACCGGATCATCAGATGGAATAGAAATCTCTAAATCCAGCGGAAGTTTGATTTGATAATACAGAGAAAAAGAGGTATAATCTCTCTGTATTATTTTGTTTAGTCGCATAAACTGATTATACCACGAACGCCGGGCTTTTCGAAGCTCGGCGTTTTGTGTTGGGAATATGAAATGAGCTGCCGCACGTTAGTGCGACAGCCCCGTTATATTTTTTAATACCGATGTTCAATATATTCGAGCAATGCATCTCTAGGAATTTTCCAGCGGTTTCCAATTCGGAATCCTTCAATGTCATTATTGTGAAGCAAATCTAATAATGAGTTTTTTCCAATCTTCAAAACTTTTCGACATTCATTAAATGTCAAGATGTCTGGTACAGAATCTAACATAATGTCTTTCCTCCTCAAAAAGTAAGTCATATTGGTTTAATACAGTTTATAAAAGTGTTCTACAGTTTGGCATGTGTAGTATAGTCAGAAAACTGGGTGATACATTATTTCCTCGAAATAAATTATAAAGAGGAGATGATGCTTATGAAGACAGGAATGGAAATCTTAAAATTTGCGGGAAGACTTTCGGCAAAATTTATCATTTGGCTTGCGGCACGTTTAGAAAAATAGGGGAGGAAAAAATTATGCCAGCTAATGTAGAGACAATGTTTTACACAAGGGAGAAACCATGGCATGGGCTTGGAATCAGAGTGGAGTCTGCGTTAAATTCACAGAAAGCTCTTGTAGCTGCGGGACTTGATTGGAAAGTGATTCAAAAACCAATTACGACAAGTGATGGATGCTTGATTCCAGGATTTAAAGCTAATATTCGTGACAGGGATCAGCAGATCCTTGGGGTGGTCACGGACCGTTATAAGGTGGTTCAAAATGAAGATGCATTTGCTTTTACAGATCAGCTATTGGGAGAAGGTGTTACATACGAGACCGCTGGATCGTTGCAGAAAGGACGAAGAACATGGATTTTAGCAAAACTGCCACAGAGATATATTATCAGCGGAGACGAGATTGAACCTTATCTAGTGTTCATGAATTCTCATGACGGAACAGGAGCAATTAAAGCTGCGATGACGCCAATTCGTGTGGTGTGTCAGAATACGCTGAATCTTGCCTTAAGTACAGCCAAACGCGCATGGTCAACAAATCATACCGGTGATATGAATGGAAAACTTATGGATGCCAGGGATTCTTTACTTTATGCAGAAAAGTACATGGCGGAACTTGGCAAGACGATTGAACGCTTGAATCAGATTCGCCTGACAGATCGGCAGGTCAAAGAATATATTGATGCGTTATTTCCAATCTATGAAGAGCCGACGCTTCAGCAGAAGAAGAATCTTCTTCGAATGAAGGAAGATTTGATGGCACGATATTTTGATGCACCGGATTTGCAAAATGTTGGAAAGAACGGATATCGATTTATCAATGCGGTGTCTGACTTTGCAACTCATGCGAAACCGCTTCGGACAACTGCTAATTACAAAGAAAATTTATTTGCAAAAACTGTAGAAGGGAATGCAATGATTGATTGTGCCTGCAAGATTTTAAATGCAGCATGATTGGGAGACACAGGGACAGGACGTGACGAGAAGCGTTTCTGTCCCTATTTATTTTAAACTCGGAGGAAAATTATGAGGGAAAAAACACAGAAAAAAGCGATTATGGATATGATGAAGAGACCAATTCCGAGAAAATGGGTTGGAGTTGTAACGCTTCAAATGGTGCGGGAGGGAAAAATGCTGTATGGAACAAAGCGTTTTACATCAGCGGTAGAAGCGGTTGACATGGTACGTCCGCTGTTTGAACAAGCAGATCGAGAGATAATGCTTGTTATGAGTGTGAATGCCAAATTGGAGCCGATGGCGGTGGAGATCGCAGCTGTTGGAGGTGTGGACTCATGCGTAGTAGATATAAAAAATATTTTTAAGCATGCCTTACTGAATAATGCTTCATATGTCATTTGCTTTCATAATCACCCGTCAGGGTATCCAAATCCAAGTCGAGAGGATAAGCAGTTTACAGAACGCCTGATTGCGGCTGGGCAAATTTTGAATCTTCCAGTATTGGATCACGTCATTGTAGGAGAGGGGCAGTTCTATAGTTTCAAAGAGCGCGGTGAACTGGCAGTATCTCCCGAATCTGAATTTGCGTCATGAGGTAATGAGTTTATAAAAAAGAAAGGCAGGAAAGTGTATGTTAGAAACGAAAGTGTCATTACAGGGAGTTAAGAGAAATGAATGGCTAAATTTAAGAAAAACAGGTCTTGGCGGATCTGATGCGGGAGCAGTGTGCGGGCTGAATCCATATTCCAGTCCGTTGCAGGTCTTTTATGACAAGACTAGTGAAGAGGTGCAGGATAAGGACAGTGAGTCAATGCGGCAGGGACGGGATCTGGAAGAGTATGTGGCACGGCGGTTTATGGAAGAAACCGGAAAGAAGGTGCGGAGGTCAAACTTCATGTACCGTTCGGAAGAACATCCGTTTATGCTTGCAGATGTGGACCGGCTTGTGGTAGGGGAAGACGCAGGATTGGAGTGTAAGACGGCAAATGCCTATAATGCTGATAAATGGAAGGATGGTAAGATCCCGGCGCATTATATGATCCAGTGTTACCATTATATGGCAGTAACCGGGAAGAAGAACTGGTATATTGCCGTTGTCATTCTGGGGCAGGAATTTAAGTACACGAAGATCAGATGGGATGAGGAGATGATCCAGAACCTGATTACAGTGGAGGAGAACTTCTGGAAGAACCATATCCTGACGGGGAAAGCGCCGCAGCCAAATGGATCTGAAGCAGATGATAAGTTCCTTTTACAAAGATTCCCGGAATCCAGCACTCAAGAGGTGCTTCCGCTGAACCTGTTTGATGCGAAGTTGTGCCGGAGAGCAGAGATTCAGGAGAAGATTAAGGATCTGGAGCAGGAACAGGGAATGATCGATCAGGAGATCAAACTGTATATGGGAGACCATGCGGCTGCTTTAAGTGAGAAATTCCGCGTAACATGGCAGTCAGTTAATTCGGAACGTCTGGACAGCAAAAAGTTAAAGCAGGAGAATCCGGAAATTTACCAGAAATATACAAAGGCGATATCATCCAGACGTTTTGTAGTGAATCCGGCTGCATGATGAGGGGAGGATTTTATAATGGCAGATAAAGAGATACGTCTGCTTCATGCAGATGAAATCGAATGCAGGGTTGCGATGGTGGCGGAAACGGGAGTGTCCTTGTTATTGTATAAGGATGCCCGCGTGGATCAGCGGATTCTTGATGAAACGTTCACGACGTTTGGCTGGAAGCGCAGCCATCAGGTAATTGACGGGAATCTCTATTGTACCGTTGAGGTATGGGATACAGAAAAGAGCCAGTGGATCGGGAAGCAGGATGTCGGGAAAGAAAGTTATACGGAGAAAGAAAAGGGACAGGCATCGGACAGTTTTAAGAGAGCGTGTGTAAACTGGGGGATCGGAAGAGAGTTGTACTCTGCTCCGTTTATCTGGGTTCCCGTAGAGAAGGTAAATATTCAGAAAATCAAGGAGAAGTATGTTACCAAAGACCGTTTTCAGGTCACGGATATCAATTATAACGATAAGCGGGAGATTATTGGATTGCAGATCCAGAATCAGAGGGGTGAAATTATTTATTCGTACTATGCGGGGAAGAGAAAGGAGGAAGGGCAGAGCCGGTCAAAACAGACCAAAGGAAACTCAACTGAGATCAGGACGAAACTGGCGGAGAAAGCGATGCAGAACCGCATAGACGAGTTACAGAGGGAACTGGACCGTACCGGGGTATCATGGCAGACCGTGTTGAGAAGATATGGCTTGTCTGATATCAATCAGATGACGCCGGAGCAATACCGGGACGCCATGTCAGGTCTCAAAAAGTCCAGATCAGCAGCTTAAAAAAGGAGACGAAAAACAATGGTATCATGCGATGGAATTTTGGAATTATTGAAAGAGGCAGTATCAAAGCGGATCGAACAGATCCTTCTTGCAGAATGGCGGGAGAAAAAGGATTTTTATCAGAGAGAAGGTCAGAGGCGGGATGAACTGCTTGGAAGATTGAATGATACAGAGAAGCAGCTTTTCGAGGAATATATGGAGACGATCTTTGAGGGGAATAACGAAAAGGAATTGGCAATCTATCAGAATGGATTCTTAGATGGACTCTATGCAGCGAATAAGATCCAGCACTTGGATAAAATTGAACGGAGGAAATAGAGATGGAAGTAAAGATCACAATGGAGAAGTTTATGGAACTGGTAAAACGGACTGCAAAGATAAAGCTTGGAAGTTCAGCAACGGTCGAAGCATCTACGATAACTAAGAACAATGAACTGATTTATCAGGGGACGGAAGCAATGATACATGGAAACAGAATCCATCGAAGTGCCTATCTGGACCAGTTTTACGGGTTCTTTAAGCATGATGCTGATCTGCGGGAGTGCATTGGCAACATGATTCGGGTAGATGTGAAACCGGAAACGATTACAGAGCATGGATCCATGTTTGGAGATATGACTGACTGGGAGGCTCTGCGCCCAAGAGTACGCTGCCAGATCATCGACAGGGTAAGAAACCTAAAATTACTGCATGAGGTTTCAAACACGGAATACCTGGATCTGGCAGTTGTCTATAGTCTGGAATTTCAAGAACATGGACCCTACATATATAGCGTCAGAATTATAAAAAAGATGTTGGAACAGATGAACGTATCAGTGGAAGAATTACATAAGCAGGCGCTTACCAATATGAAGAGGAAGTTCCCTTATAAGATCGAACCGTTGGAAGATATTATTTTAAATCAGACTGCTTTTGACAGGGAGCATATACCGGACGGAAATCAGCTGAACCTTCCGGTTTATGTGATCCAGAATCGATTGGAAGCAGATGGGGCGGCAGTGATTCTTGATCAGGAGCCGTTTGAGATGCTGGCACATCAGCTTGGTACAAATCTTCTCGTACTGCCGACATCGGTTCACGAACTGATGGCAATGCCGGAGATGCCGGATGAGATGGTTGAGAATATGAAAACACTGTTGATGAAAATGAATCTGGGGTGCGTAAAAACAGAGGAACAGTTGTCCCCGCATGTTTATCGGTATGACCGTGAAAAAAGAGAGATGGAAATAGCAGATTAAATGATGTGAACCATAAAAACAAGCTGAGCTAATTCGATGATGGATTGATCGGATTGTATCAAATCAGAAATTTTATAAAAACTATGGAGGAACTGAATATGAAGACATTAAGAGAATTTGCAGAGGATATGTTAAATCAGGTAACCGCAGCTACGGGATATCAGGGAAAGATCGTAGAGAAGATAGAGAATAATGAAAAAATCACCGTATGCCTCTCAATTTGCAAAACAGGCAGTATGGTTGGTCCTCTGATCAAGTTAGACGGTTATTATGAAAAATATAAAGAAAGTCAGAGTGAAGAAACCTTATCTACAATGAGCCGGGAAATTGAGACCATAGCTTGCAAAGCGTGGGAGCAGGGGGACGAGTTAAGCAAACTGGGGAATGAAATCAAGAAAGGGTTTCCTGCGGTGAAAGACAGGATTCATATGCGGTTAGTGAACGCAGAAGAAAATCAGAACCGATTGAAGAACATTCCGTGGATTCCGTATCTGGATCTGGCTGTAACATTTCATCTGAATTTTGACGGAAAGGATGATGAGCAGAGAGTAATCGAAGTAAATCATCCGCTTATGGCGAACTGGAATGTGACGACGGATGAGCTGTACCAGACAGCACTTGCCAACATGGAAAGAGATAATGACGGAACATTTTTCAATTTATGGGACTATTTGGCCAGTGGGTTAGGCACAGCATTTGAAAGGAGCGATCCAGATATTGGATTTCAGATGTATATTATGACAAACAGAAAGTGCGCTTATGGGGCAACCGAGATCTTACGACCGGGAGAACTGAAAAGAAAAGCAGAGGAATTTAAGCGTGATCTAGTGGTACTGCCATCATCCGTGCATGAAGTGATGGTTCTTCCGTATGATAGCAATATGGATTTGGAGGAGTTTCGCAGAATTGTGCGGGATGTAAATGATAGAGCAGTTATAAAGGAAGAACAGCTTTCAAATCAGGTGTATCTGTACCGGAGAGACAAGGACTGTTTAATGGTTGCATAAGTGGAAACCAATGAATATGAATGCCGACAGAGCAGCAAATGTGGATCTGTCGGCATTTTACATATTCATTGATGAGCTTAAAAGGAAACTGGTGGATCGGTCATACAGAAAGGAACAATATGGCATTTTTATTAAAGGAAACATTCAAGTTTCCAAAGGACAATTTCAAAAGTATGAAGTATCAGCCATATGAGCTGAAACCTTCATTTTCAATGTACCGGGTGTATGAATGGTATCAACACTGGAACGGAATGGTATATGTATCGTTTTTTGGAGATTGGACAGTACAGTGCTGCCATATTGTGACGGACAATAAAAGAAAGAGATTGATTGCATGACTGGAAATGAGTATAATTATATTAGAAAGAAGGAGGAAATGCTATGGCAAATGAAATGCAGAATTTAATTTCCGAATATGTAGCTGCTGTGAAAAAAATTTATGGTGAGCATTTAAAACAAGTTATTTTGTACGGCTCATATGCGCGCGGCGATTATACAAAAGATTCTGACGTGGATATTATGCTGTTGGTGGATCTGGATGAAACAGAACTGGATACCTTCTCAGATGCTCTATCAGAGCTTGGTTTTGATTATAATGTAGAACATGATATCTGGATGATGCCGATTGTAAAAAATAAAAAGAGTTTTCTTCGTTGGAGTGAAGCTTATCCATTCTATAAAAATGTAAAAAAGGAGGGAATTTCCTTATATGAAGCAGCCTGATGAATTCAATATCGGGGATCAGTGGGATCTGGTTGCTCATCGTTTACAGATTGCAGAAGAAGATCTTGAAACGGCGAACCTCTTAATGGATTGTGGAAAGTATCGAGGAGCGAATAACCGAGCTTACTATTCCATTTATCATACAATTGACGCAGTCCTTTCGGTTCACGGAATAGCTTTTAAGCGGCATAAAGATACCTTAGCATATTTTAATAAAAATTTTGTAGCCACGGAAATTTTTCCAAGAACAATTGGACGACAGATTGTTCAGTCCGAGGAGATCCGGCATGCGAGTGATTATGATCCATTTTATATTGCGTCAAAAGTAGGGACAGAAAAACAGATTGAAACAGCAAAGTTAATGATCGAGTATGCAAAAACGTATATTAAAAATCAGAAAAGTAAATAAGAGTTTAATGTGAAGAAGCAGGTGGTGAAGGAGGAAAGCCATCTGCTTCTGCTTTGTTTAACTGTATTGAGATGATGTGCCGATGTGCTGATGCCTTTTTAAGTCTATACTTAATTTGATGTAGAATTATAAAGGTGATTTTTGTTTTCTTGGGAAAACTACTACATTTTAGTCCATTTCTGCTTAACACATTGACACATATTTTTATGGAGGCTGGATATGAGTAAGAATGGTAGACAAGAACATGTAATAAAGTTATTAGGTTTAAAAGATAATAAGTATGATTATGGCTTTAAAAGGAAAAAACAAGTACGATGGGAGGTAGACTGTTATAAGAAATTCTACGAAATATTACAATTCCGAGAATATGATATAGAAGGTGACAAGATCTTCAAATATTTTATGGAAAATGGGATAACATTAAATTCGCTCTTTATAAGGAGTGTAGAGCAGAAAGAACAATATTCAATGATTTATGAACTGTACGAGAAACAAAAGGGGTACGGGGACATAAAAAAAATGGGAAAACAATTTGCTCTGGAAGAAATGTTTAACAGTGGAAACGAGTTATTAATGTTAAAAGAGGGAGTAATTGATACACTCGACTTTAGAGAGGAAAATAGTACAAAACTTGAAGATAAAGAAGGAACAACAGAAATACTCGATAGTAGAGAACAAAAGATTAAAAAATACGACATGAAAGATGTAATGATAGAAATGTCCGAGTATAACGGGAGCATTTATGCGGATGATGGGAAAACTATAAAACACTATTTTGAAGATATAAATAATAGCTGGGTAGATATGGCGAATTATTACAATAAAATATTAGAGATGCTTCTGGATCCTGAGCGAATTACTATACGAAACAGACTAAAAGAAGCGTTTGAAATAGAAAAAAAGTATTATACTAGAATAAAGTGGAATAAAACGAATAGTTATTGGCCTGAAATTGATAATATTTATGTGAACCTGTATTTATATGGACGAAATCGTTATATGAAACAGTTTTATGTTGGTTTACTGCCGGACTATTCTCTTTTTTCGGATATTAAAAGTTATAAGTATAATCTAAAAAAAGAGTACTATTCTCTTCCTGATTTAGCACATATTTATGCTGGAATGATAGGAAAAGACAATGAAGATGATTATAAAAAAATTCGGCAAAATATGATAAAAGCTTTTCAGAAGATAAAGTATGTAAAAAAATTTAAGAGGGATATTAACAAAACAGCTTTTGGACTTCAAGAGGTAATAAGAATCCCGTTAGAGAATGATTCAACAGACGAACCCCAAAATTATAATATACGTTATGAAGAGTTAGCAGAAGCATTATCTGCGTATTTGTTTTTTAAGAAAAAGCATAAAGAAAAAGACTACACCATCGCTGAGCTTGACACATTATTTAGGAATGTATATGGAAAAATATTGTCTCTTTTAGTTGAATATTATTCAAGTAGCAGCGTTAATTTCACACTTGGTATAGAGCGTGTGCTAGAAGAGATAGTGAATCATTATAAAGGAGAGTTTTATGATACATTTACTTCTTTAAATAGCGGGTATCAAATGGCGATGCTTGACGAGTTATTTGTGGGTATGCAAAGAATCTATACCTATGCAGCAACAGGGTGTAGTGTGGAATGTGTATGGGGAATCAGAAATAGAGAAGCAAATACATAATGAAATTATCAGAAAAGTATTCGAGAGAATGAATGAGCCTCACGTTATAACAGATTCATGTATAACGTGAGGCTCATTTTTGCGTTATGAGGTGGCTGCGATATTAGTTTTAAGGAGTTGGTGAAATATCCTGAAAAGGGTAGTGGAATATTTTTGCGAAAAAGTTCGTACATAAAATCCGAATATGATCTGCTATGATGGATGTACCGATCGGAACAAGCAAGAACGCATCTTGATGTTTGAGCTTTTAAATACAGAACAAAGAAAAAATTAAGAGAGGAAGAGTAAAAGTATGACAGATATTGAAGAACGTTTTGAAGAGATGGCAAGAAAGAGCATGAAGTCTAATAAACAGGCGGACTTTATTGCTATTCTTACAAACGGGACGATTGCAAAGCTAGGTGAAAATGAAGGAGAAAGAATCATTAATGCAGCGATTGCAGTGAACTATGGAGGCAATCGCTACGAGTGGAGAATTGAAAAGGGCATCCCAATTCTTAATCCGACAGATATTTGGATCTGCTTGAAAAATGTAAATTTTGCGGCAATAAAAATAGGGAGCAATCCAGAAAGCATACAGTATGTATTCTTTCCAGACAAACAGCTTCAAGAGCCGTTTTCGATTTTTGGCGTGATTGAGAACCTGGAATTTACGATAGCGTTCTGTTATGCCGAAGATAGTAAAGAGATCGCATATATCTGTGAAGATAAGGCAATCAGTAATGCTTCTGATTTATATACAGTAATATGTCATGCTTGGATGGAAGGAGAAACCGATGGAAGGGAAGAAGTCAACGATTTACAGCAAGAGAAAAACGAAGTTAAGCAATGCTTTGACTTCGAAATGCAGTAAGAACGAGAACAGTCCAAAAGGTAATCCCTGGGAGTGCATAACGCGCTCTCAGGAGTTCCCAGAGGAGAAAGATACGTCACAAGAATATGATCTTAGGCATTGCCTTGTCCATTTTAAGAGTGGAACGGTTAATACGAAGCCAGAAAATGGGAAAAGGGCAGGGATGGAAAAAATTGTACAAGAAATACAGACAGCTTGTGTTGCTTCTACTAAAAGTAATGTTGGAAAACAAAGCGAAAAGAATGATGCTTTTATGGAACAACATAGGAAAGATAAAGAGCAGAGTCAAAAACAGAGGTTTGCTATCAAAGCAGATGATAAGAAAAATCTGTTAGACAGAGAGCGTGAAATCATAGCCAAAGTACACATTATTGTGTACGAGAACCGGGTGTACTTTTACAATGATCGCACTTATCAGATCATCCATACCCCAGAAGAACTGATGAGTATGGTCAGAGAACGGGTCAGGTATGATGCGTTCGGATGTACAACAACAGATCTGTTCAGACACTTGCTAAAGTTTATGCAATCAGATAAAACCAGAATACCGGAGAATTGTGAGGAACGCATTGCTGAAGGGCAGTATTATGTCGTTTTTCGAAATGGAGTACTGGATTTACGGACCCTTAAACTGCATAAGCATTCATCGGAGTATCTGACTTTCTACGAACTTCAAACCAATTGGACAGAAGATCGAGATGCACCAACATTCCGAAAGTTCCTGGAGACTTCAAGCGACGGAGACGGCGAAACAAAAGAAAGAATAATGGAAGCGATGGGATATATGCTTACCGCGCTAAATTACGGAAAATGCTTTTTCGTGATGGGAAATGCGCCAAACAGCGGGAAGAGTACGATAGGAAAACTGTTGATTAAACTATTGGGAGAAGATCTAACGATAACTAGATCGATAAATCAGTTAGGAGGAAGATTTGGACTTGCAGACATAGAAGGAAAAATTCTGAATCTCTGTATGGATCTTCCCAATGGCAAAATTCCCAGAGAAACGGTCTCTGAAATCAAGTGCATTACTGGTGGGGATAAAGTAACCATCGAAGGAAAATTTAGAGACTATACACAGATCCACAGTAATATGAAATTCCTTTTTGCGAGCAATTTTCCTGTAGTTGTAGCAAAAGAAGAGGATGATGATTCTTTTTGGGATCGCATGGTAATTGTTCCATTCTTATATAGTGTGACAAGAAAACAGGCAGATTTGAATCTAATATCTGAGCTCATTCGGGAGAAAGAACAAATTATTTCACTGTGCTTAAAAAGAGTATCAAAACTAATCCGAAATAACTTTATGTTTTCTCCTTGTTGTGTGGCTGACAGACTGAAGGAAAACTGGAGATATTGCATGTTTGACAGTAGCGGAACGGCTCAACAATTTATGGAAAGCTGTTTAGCGATAACTGGAAATGACAAAGATTACATATACACTTCGGAAGTGTATGAGGGCTATCGGAAATTTTGTGCCAACTATGGGTTTGACCCGTTGCCTCAGAATACATTGATCCAGTGGATTTGTGCGAATGAACAGAGCTGTGTAAAGAGACGATATCATGAAACAGGGAAAAATGCAATGTCTGCGATCAGAGGAGTTACGTGGAAAAATGAAGGAGGAAGTTGTCATGTCTACTAAGAGGTTATTATCGATCCCAGAATTTCAAGAATATGCAGGCGGAATTGGAAGAAATACTGCATTGCGTTTAGCACGGGATGCGGAGGTGAGAGTTAAGATAGGCTCTCGCCTGTTGATCAACATCGATAAGTTTGATTTGTGGGTGGAAGAAAATTCAAAGTAAGGAGGAAGAAGAGCGGGTTTCAAAAGAGAGACCCGCTCGGCGTGTTTTATGGCATACGATCAGAAAGGAAAAAAGTTGCCCAAAGGCATAGTTCAAAGAAAAGACGGATTGTATATGGGAAGGTTCCAGTATGAAGGGGAGACATATCCTGCAATCTATGATCCGAATTTAAAGGTCGTAGAGAAAAAACTGGAAGATCTACGTTATGAAGTAACACATGGAATGTATAGAACGCCAAGCAAAATCACAGTGCAGGGATGGTTTGATGAATGGATTGAAAAGTACAAAAAACCCAGAGTAAAGGCAGGAACGATAGAAAATTATACGAATAATTATAATGGTCAGATCAAACCGATAATAGGAAAAAAACGGTTGACCAGTGTTCGTATAGAGCATATAGAAAAAATTTACAACGTGATGTCGAACAAAGGTCTTGCTAAGGGGACTATTAAAATTGTAGCTGCGATTTTATCCGGGATGTTTAAGCAAGCCGTAAAATTGGGAATGTTAAAAGAGAATGTAGTGGCATTATCTACGCTGTCTAATGGAAAGGAGAGAAAAGAAAAAGTGGTATTAAGTATGGAACAGCAGAAGGCATTTTTAGAATATGCGAAAGAGTATAGTCCCTTCTATGAATTATATCAGTTGGCCTTGTGTACTGGAATGAGGAACGGAGAAGTCAGAGGCCTGACATGGGCAGACATAGACTTTGAAAAGAAGGAAGTTCATGTGACAGGAACCATCAAATACATAAAAAGTTATGGTCATTACAGGGATACACCTAAGACAAAGACATCGAGAAGAACAATTCCGATGCTGGGAGTATGTTGTGATATGCTAATACGCCAAAGAGAAAAACAGGAAGAGACAAAAAAGTTAGCTGGAGCGTTGTGGAAACCATTGGAAGGGCTAGAAGATCTCGTATTTACAACGAATGAAGGAAGACCAGTAACTCGTGATAGAGTAACTGCTGATTTAAAACGATGCATGAAAAATATGCAGGAAGAAGGAATTGATATTCCAGTATTTACATTTCACACATTACGGCATACGTTTGCTACACGCGGCTTAGAGTGTGGAATTGAACTTAAGAGCATGCAGTGTATTTTGGGACACGCAACATTCTCAATGACTGCTGATTTATATTCGCATGTGTTACCAGATACGAAAGTAAAGGAGATGGAGAAAATGGAACAGATTTTTGAAAAGGAAGCATAAGTTGCTAAAAGTATTGCGATTGCTGTTGAAAGATGGTATAATCTATGAGCTTAAAGGGAATCTTGGTTGCATGGTCAAATGTGTGCTGACTCAGAAAGTTCACGGAAAATGAGGCAATAAAAACAGAAACTGTGTAAAAATTGTGTAACAGGCATTTTACTTTAGCAAACAGTGAATCCCCAAGGTCGCAAAAATCCTTTATTTATAAGGAAATTTGTAGCAATGACCGGTGTGTTCGAGACCTTCCACACCTAAAACAAAACTAAAGGAGAAACTGAATATGAAAAACAACGCAACAAACAGCCCGGTACTGACACTTGTATACGGGGCGGCTATCGCGGCGATCTATGTGGTGCTGACGATGGTGTTCCTGCCGATCAGCTTTGGACCGATCCAGTTTCGGATCTCTGAGCTTCTCTGCGTACTTCCGTACTTTACCCCGGCGGCAATTCCGGGACTCTTTATCGGATGCCTGCTTGCCAACTTCCTTGGCGGCGCGGCGGCTCTCGATGTGATCTTTGGAAGTATTGCGACCCTGATCGGTGCGGTAGGTTCTTATCTGCTCCGGAAAAACCGCTATCTGGTATCTGTTCCGCCGATCCTCGCGAACATGATCATTGTTCCGTGGGTGCTCCGCTTCGCATACGGTTCTGAGGACATGATCTGGTTTTCCACGATCACAGTCGGAATCGGAGAGATCCTGGCTATCGGCCTTCTTGGTCAGATCCTGTTATCCGTTCTGATCCGGTATCAGCATGTGATTTTTGGAAAAGCTGCAGCGTAAAATTAGTGATCCCGTATCTGTTGGATGAAAAATCCAGTAGATGCGGGATTTTTTATGGAACAGGAAATTTCGAGAAATTCCCTGTTCCATAAAAAGGTACTAACGTGCCAAAGATGCGCACTCGCGCGAAGATGTAGATTGTCGCA
>OBXM01000795.1_pt1 | contig 25516 bp, 25 predicted proteins | sample 1538141 | NCBI WGS metagenome assembly OBXM01 (sample SAMEA2580153, study PRJEB22360) | human gut metagenome | biome: human gut; feature: human-associated habitat; material: faeces | place: Denmark | collected 2008/2010 | reverse complement strand
CGGAATGCAGCGGTGTATTATCTGTTTTCCCATCAATTTCCGGAGGAGACTCCGTGCCGATTTGATGCGGCGGGGATCGATGGGGAAGAGATCACATATATCAGAAACGCTTTTTAATGAAATAGTCTTATGTTTTTTGCATGAGATATCTCGGAAAGGGGAAAATTTATGAATCAGTGGATCAGAAAAACAGATGCGGCGGATCATATGAGAGAAGTGACAAAGAGCGGTGTCACATATCTGACATTTCCGGTACTTGATGCCACGGGAATCGTTACTCACGCGTTCTCCACGAGAATGGGCGGTGTCAGCGAGGGCTGGTATTCGACCATGAATTTTTCCTTTACCCGCGGTGATAACCGGGAACATGTGCTGGAGAATTACAGCAGGATGGCGGCGGCTCTCGGTGTAGACCGGGAAAAAATGGTCTTAACCTGGCAGACCCACACGACAAATATCCGAGTCGTCTCCGCGGATGATCTCGGAAAAGGCGTTGTGAAGGACCGGGACTACCGGGATATCGACGGACTTTTGACGAACATGCCGGGCGTGACGCTTGTGACATTTTTTGCGGACTGTGTCCCGTTATATTTTGTAGATCCGAAACACCATGCCATCGGTCTCGCACATTCCGGCTGGCGAGGAACCGTGAACCGCATGGGAGAAAAGATGATACATGCGATGAAGCAGGAATACGGAACTGTCCCGGAAGACCTGATCTGCTGCGTGGGACCGAGTATCTGCAGCGACTGTTATGAGGTCGGGGAAGATGTGGCGGACAACTTCCGTGATGCATTTTCGAAAGAGGATTGTGAACACATTGTCTTCCCGTCTAAGAGCGGCGTGATCGGGAAGCGTCAGCTGGATCTCTGGGAGGCAAATCGCCGGATCCTGATGGAAGCCGGAGTGCCGTCAAAGAATATTTCCGTCACAGATATCTGCACGAAGTGCAATCCGGATAAGCTGTTTTCCCACAGGGCGATGGGGGAGAAGCGAGGGAATCTCTGCGCGTTTCTTGCGCTTAAAGAGAAATAAAGGTCTCGAAGCCGCTGATATTGAATTGCAGGCAGAGCCGACAGACAGCACGAAGTGGTTGAATTGCAAGAAAACGACATTTCACACAAAACCTTCCAGTGTATTATTTTTCAGGACGATCATACTAGGAACGTACCATCAAACATGCCCGATGCGAAAGCAGTAAAAGGCATTACACTAAAAGGAGGCGTATCTTATGTCTAACACAAGCAGTTCTTCTAACCGTGTAGTAGTTCCGGAAGCAAAGGAAGCGATGGACAAATTCAAAATGGAGATCGCAGATGAGCTCGGAGTACCGCTCACAAACGGCTACAACGGCAATCTGACTTCTTACCAGAACGGCAGCGTCGGCGGCTATATGGTCAAGAAGATGATCGAAGAGCAGGAAAAGAAGATGGCAGGTAAATAAAGCCTGAGCATCCGGAAAGCCTTCGCAGGAAAGACGGGACCTCATCAGTTCCATCTGCCCTGTGAGGGCTTTTTCCGTGTCACGGTTCACGCCTTGCGCAGACAGTAACTGAGTATGTTACAGCAAAAAATACTTGTATAATAGAAAAAATGCGATTATAATGGGTATGCTTTCTTGCGGTCAGCGCAGCAAGTGCGCAGACCTGCTGAACAGTTACGAATAATTGCAATATTCAGAGGTTGAAATATGAGAGTGATTGCAGGCAGCGCGAGACGGCTGCTTTTAAAGACGGTGGATGGAATGGAGACAAGACCCACCACGGACCGGATAAAAGAGACCCTGTTCAATATGCTTCAGAATGACCTTTACGGGGCAAGATTCCTGGATCTTTTCGCGGGAAGCGGCGCGATTGGAATCGAGGCATTAAGCCGCGGGGCGAAGGAAGCGGTCTTTGTCGATAAGGGTGACGGACAGATTTCCTGCATCCGGGAGAATTTAAAGACAACCTACCTGGAAGAAAAGGCCAGGGTCATGTCTGTGGATGTGACAGAGGCAGTTCGGAGACTTGACCGGGATGGAAAGTCGTTTGACTTTATCTTTATGGATCCACCGTACCGGATGGATCTTCCGAAAAAAGTCCTTGAGGCATTAAAGGACACCTGTCTCGCGGACGAAGAGACGCTGATCATCGCTGAGGAAGCTCTTGACGTGGATTTTTCCTGGGCTGGTGCACTCGGGTATGAGATCGTGAAGATCAAAGAATATAAGACGAATAAACATGTTTTCCTTAAGATTAAGGAAGTGTGATGAAGCGACCAGTACGAATGACAGATCACAGGCTGGAAATTACCAGAACAAAGCCAGAAAAAACACATAAAATGAGGAGATAAACCGCAGCAGCCTGCGGCATAGACAAAAATCATGAAGACAGCAATCTATCCGGGAAGTTTTGACCCGGTCACACTGGGACATATCGATGTTATCAAGAGGGCATCAAAATTATTCGATCATCTGATCATCGGCGTTCTCAATAATCGCGCGAAAACGCCATTGTTTTCTGTGGAAGAACGTGTTAAGATGTTAGAAGAGGTCACAAAAGACATTCCGAACGTGGAGGTAAAGAGCTTTGCGGGACTTACCGTTGACTTTGCAAAGGAATGCAACGCCAACGCCGTTGTCCGTGGACTCCGCGCGATCACTGACTTCGAATATGAACTCCAGATCGCCCAGTTAAACCGCGTGATGGATACCAGCATCGATACAGTATTTCTGACCACGAGCCTTGAGTACGCGTACTTAAGTTCCAGTACCGTAAAGGAAGTTGCGGCTTACGGCGGGGATATTTCGAATTTTGTAACACCTTATGTGGCGGATGAAGTACATAAGAGACTGCGTGAGAGACAAGGCAGTCAGGTGTAAGGGAAAGGAAAAGGAAACGACATGAGCAGAATTGAACAGTTAATCAATGAAATTGAGGAATATATCGACAGCTGTAAATTTCAGCCGTTATCTACAACAAAGATCATCGTAAATAAAGAGGAGCTGGACGAGCTTTTAGTGGAGCTTCGCTTAAGAATCCCGGATGAGATCAAGCAGTATCAGAAGATCATCAGCAACCAGGATGCGATCCTCTCTGATGCCCACAGCAAGGCAGACGCAATGCTCGCAGAGGCAACGGCCCAGACAAACGAGCTTGTAAACGAGCACGAGATCATGCAGAGAGCTTACGCCCAGGCAAATGAGATCATCGAGCAGGCCCAGGCCCAGGCCCAGACTATCGTTGACAACGCAGTCGCTGACGCAAACGGTGTCCGTCAGGGATCTATCCAGTACACAGATGATATGTTAAAGAGCCTTCAGACAATTATGAACCACACAATGGAAGGCGCCCAGGGCCGCTTCGACGCGTTCATGAACTCCATGAAGTCCAGCTACGATATCGTTTCCTCCAACAGAAAGGAACTTTCCTCTGGAATCATCACAGAGAAAGAGGAAGACGCTGCGCCGGAGACCGAGGGTAAGAACGCTTAATGCAGTCAGTCTGTACAGAATCGCTGATGGAAACAAAACGAATTTAAAATATGGAAAAACGCAGAACACCGGTGAGGACTGCCATGACGGCAGCTGTCAGGGAGGCGTGGGCAATTTTCCAGAGAAGATACTGCCGGATGGAGAGTCCGGCAGTTTTTTCGTGCACAGAATTCTGCCGGCCGCCGCAGGAGATCGTCCTGCCGGCGGATCCCGATGAGGATCGGTGTATCCGGATCACTGCATTTGTCTGCGACATGGCGGAAAAGCCGCCGAAGGAGAAGACAGCAGCAGCTGCAATTGCAGAATATGGGTATGTAAGGGAAGCGCTGACTGCACGGATCCCTGTCGTGATCTCCATTGCGCCAGAAAAAAACAGACGGGCTGGGGCTGGAATCTCAGGAGTATTCCGGATCACAAGGATCAAAATGGAATAAAAGATCAGGTAGCCGCCGATCTTTACAAGAATTTCTGCGGAATTCAGGATCGCGGCGTCCAGGGAAAGTGCAGAACTGGACGATTTATCTGATCGTGTGTGCTTTGAAGAAAACGCATTGGCGGAATTCAGAGTTGGATGTTGTTGGGAAATACCGGAATTTTCCGGGATGGATTCAGGACTAAAAGGAGCGTGATAAATGAAGTGTGCCGGGATAGCGAGCAGCAGGAGCGGCATGTAAATGGCAAAGACAAAGCACAAAAGCGGTAATTGAGCGGCAAACATGGGATAGACGAAACCTGCGAGAAACATGGGACTCGGGTGATTACAGAGGGCGAAGAGAAACTTTGCCTCGCTGGAGCTGAGCCGCCCTTCCGCGAGAAAGTCCGCACACGTTTTTGCCCCCATAGGACAGCCGCAGAGGAGCCCTGTGAGGAGAACATACCATCCGTCTGCAGACAGCCCGCAGAAACGGAAAACCACCGTAAACGGCTGCATAAGCCAGGAGATCCCACCGGAGCCAGAGAGGACGGATGACAGAACCATAAATGGAAACAGCGCCGGTACCACTGCAGAATACCACAAAAGAAGTCCTGCAGCTGCACCTTTTGTCACAAGGTCCGCATGAAAGATCATAAAAAGCAGGGAGAAAAGAGCCAGGATCGATGTCTTTATCATAAATACTCCTAAGGAGGATATTTAGATCAGGTTTACCGGGCGCCACCAGATAGTTACAGTTCAGCCATTACATCTTCTTGTTTTCATATTCATGAAAACAAGAAGCTTGGTGGTTCCACCATATGCTGATTTGGATGAAAAAGTGCTTATGCAAGCAAGCTTGCAACACACTTTCTCATTCAAACCAGCGCATGGCTGAACTGTAACACCAGATAAACTCTTTCTATTATTTTCATTGTACTTTCAACGGAATTTTGATATGATAAATATAGTGCGCTTTTCTATTCAAAAGTCCATATTTGCCGGGATCCTGTATTTTCCAATAGAATGAATACGGACTGCGGCGGATTGGACCAGAAAAGCACGGGATTTGGAAGGAGAGAAATATTTGGAAAAAGCGATCAGGTTGGATAAATATCTGGCTGACATGGGAAAAGGCACGAGGACGGAGCTCAAGGAGATGATCCGGAGAGGACGGATCACGGTGAACGGTGTGATCGTAAAAAAGCCTGAGACGAAGATAAAGAAAGGCGAAGATACGATCTGCCTTGACAATGCGCCGGTGGAGTATGTGGAACTGGAATATTACCTTTTAAATAAACCCCAGGGTGTGATCTCCGCGACGGAGGACCGCCGCAGGGAGACGGTCGTGGATCTGATTGACGAAAAGAGCAGAAAAGACCTGTTCCCGGTGGGACGCCTGGATATCGATACGGAAGGCCTGCTTCTCATTACAAACGACGGGGCGCTGGCCCACCGACTCCTCGCGCCGGGACATCATGTGGACAAGGTGTACGAGGCGAGATGTGAGGGACTTGTCCCAGATGAGGCGGTAGATAAGTTTCGGGAAGGAATGACGCTTGCGGACGGACTTTCCTGTATGCCTGCGGAGCTGGAGATCTTAGAGAGAAGAGCGGAGGACCGGAAGACGGGGACAGCGGCGGAGAGTCTCGTGCGGCTCACGCTTCACGAGGGGAAATTCCATCAGGTTAAGCGCATGATGGAGGAGACCGGCTGTCCGGTGCTTCACTTAAAACGCCTGTCTATGGGGCCGCTGAAGCTCGATGATGCTTTAAAGACCGGGGAATACCGGAAACTGACGGATAAAGAACGGGAGTTGTTGGAAAACTTATGATAAAGAATTTTTTGGAAAATAAAAAGGCGATGCTTTTTGATCTGGATGGCACACTGGTGGATTCCATGTGGATGTGGGAGGCGATTGATATCGAATTTTTGGGAGCTTACGGCTATGAATGCCCGGACGATATCCAGAGAGCCATCGAGGGAATGAGCTTTTCGGAGACGGCGGTATATTTTAAGGAGCGGTTTGATCTCCCGTTAAGTCTTGACGAGATCAAGGCAGTCTGGACCCGGATGTCGATCGACAAGTACCGTCATGAAGTACCCTTGAAGCCGGGTGTGCTGGAATTTTTAAAATACTGTAAGGAGAACGGGATCCGCACAGGGATCGGGACCAGCAACGGAAGCGAGATCGTAGATGCGGTCCTGACATCTTTGAAGGTGAAAGAATACTTTGATGCGGTGGTGACAGCCTGTGAGGTGGCTCACGGAAAGCCGGAGCCGGATATCTACCTCGAAGTCGCAAAGCGTCTTGGTGTGCAGCCGGAGAAATGCCTCGTGTTTGAGGATATCCCGGCGGGGATCATGGCAGGCAAAGCGGCGGGGATGCCGGTGATCGCCGTGGAGGATGATTTTTCGGCAGATCTGATGGATGAGAAGAGAGAGCTTGCGGATGCGGTGATCTCCGATTACAGAGAATTACTGTAGTTTTTATAAGATTGGCTCATTTGCCGGTTCAACGATAAAATGAATAAGGACATAACATATGATACATGATTTTCTCCCGGTATGCCGGGCAGATATGGAAAAAAGAGGCTGGGACCAGTGTGATTTCGTCTATGTTTGCGGAGACGCCTATGTGGACCATCCGTCCTTCGGTTCCGCAATCATCAGCCGTGTGCTGGAATCCTACGGATACAAGGTCGGGATCATCGCCCAGCCGGACTGGAAGGACAAAGAGAGCATCCAGGTTCTCGGAAGACCGCGTCTCGGCTTCCTCGTGAGCGCCGGAAATATGGACTCCATGGTAAACCATTATTCCGTCTCAAAAAGACGCCGTGATAAGGATTCCTACACGCCGGGCGGCGTTATGGGAAAGCGGCCGGATTACGCGGCGGTGGTTTACTGCAACCTGATCCGTTCCGTTTATAAGGACATCCCCATCGTGATCGGCGGGATCGAGGCGAGCTTACGGCGCCTGGCCCACTATGATTACTGGTCGAACAAGGTGAAGCACTCGATCCTCGTGGATTCCCAGGCAGACCTGATCTCTTACGGAATGGGCGAAAAGTCTATCGTTGAGATCGCGGACGCGCTGAACTCCGGTCTTGATGTGAAGGATATCACATTTATCGACGGAACTGTCTATAAGACAGACAGTCTGGATTCCGTATACGATGCGGTTGCCCTGCCGTCCTATGATGAGATTAAAACAGATAAGAGACGTTATGCGGAAAGCTTCAATATCCAGTATAAAAATACGGATGCCTTTTCGGGAAAACGTCTTGTGGAGCAGTACCGGGACAACCTTTATGTTGTCCAGAACCCACCGGCAAAACCGCTTTCTGTTCAGGAGATGGATGATGTCTACGCACTTCCTTATATGAGGCGGTGGCATCCGTCCTACGATGCGGCAGGCGGGATCCCGGCGTTCTCGGAGGTGAAATTCAGCCTGATCAGCAACCGTGGCTGCTTCGGCGGCTGCAGCTTCTGTGCGCTGACGTTCCATCAGGGGCGTATTATTCAGGTACGAAGCCACGAATCGATCATCGATGAGGCGAAATACCTGACAAAGGAACCTGATTTTAAGGGATACATCCACGATGTGGGCGGCCCGACGGCAAACTTCCGCTTTCCGGCCTGCAAAAAACAGCTGAAATACGGAGCATGTCCTGGAAAACAGTGCCTCTTCCCGAAGCCGTGCGAAAACCTGATCGCGGACCATACGGATTATATCGCCCTCTTAAGAAAACTACGGGCGCTGCCGAAGGTGAAGAAGGTATTTATTCGTTCCGGCATCCGTTTTGACTATGTTCTCGCGGACAAGAAAAAGGATTTTTTAAGAGAACTCTGCATGTATCATGTCAGCGGACAGCTGAAGGTTGCCCCGGAGCATGTCTCGGATCAGGTGCTCAGACTTCTCGGAAAGCCGGAGAATTCCGTCTATGAGAAGTTTGCTCAGGAATATAAAAAGATGAATGAGAAGCTGGGATTAAAGCAGTATCTCGTTCCATACCTGATGTCCTCCCACCCGGGTTCCACCTTGAAAGAGGCGGTGGAGCTTGCGGAACACTTAAGGGATCTTGGATACATGCCGGAGCAGGTACAGGATTTTTACCCGACACCGTCGACGATCTCAACATGTATGTACTATACAGGGCTGGATCCGCGGACGATGGAACCGGTCTATGTGCCGACGAACCCGCATGAGAAGGCGATGCAGCGTGCCCTGATCCAGTACCGGAATCCGGACAACTATGATCTTGTAAAAGAGGCACTGATCAAGGCCGGAAGAGAGGATCTCATCGGATTTGACCAGAAATGCCTGATCAAGCCAAGGAAGATAACGAAGGACATCGCAGATAGAAATAAAGTCGGAACAAGGACCGGAAAAAAGCCCTGGAACGGGAAAACGGAAGGAAAAGGCCGCCAGGTCTTATCCGGCAGAGCAAAGGGAATGGCCGGACAGACCGGTGGGAGAAGACCGAAGCCGAAGCAGGGAGGACGAAAGAAATAACGGCGTTATCCTGCGCGGATCTGTAAAAAGATGAGCATTGATACAGCTCGACCATATTTTTAGAAAGGCAGATTTCATGAGTGGAAAAAAGATTGCGATCGTGACCGGCGCGTCGTCGGGAATGGGGAGAGAGATGGTGTATCTCCTTGCGGATCATTTTGCAGCACTGGAGGAGATCTGGGTCATCGCCAGACGAGAGGACCGCTTAAGGGAGCTTGTTGGAAAGGTTCCTGTGTCCTTGCGGATCCTGCCGTTCGATCTTTCAGGCGAGGAAGACCTCCGCAGGCTTTCCGGACTTTTAAAGCAGGAACAGCCGAATGTGAAGATCCTCGTAAACGGCGCGGGATACGGAAAGACAGGTGCAGCGGGAACGATCCCGGGTGGCCTCTCCACCGGAATGGTGCGGTTAAACGATGAGGCTCTGGTGGCGGTGACGGAGATGGTACTTCCGTATATCTCAAGGAACAGCCGGATCATCCAGTTTGCCTCCGCAGCGGCGTTTATGCCGCAGCCGGGATTCGCGGTCTACGCCGCGTCAAAGTCCTTTGTGCTGAGCTACAGCCGGGCTCTGGCTGCCGAGTTAAAAAAGAAGGAGATCTATGTGACAGCGGTTTGTCCGGGACCTGTTGAGACGGAGTTTTTCGGGATCGCTCTCAATGGGGGAAAGCTTGCACCTATCAAGAAACTCACGATGGCAGATCCGAAAAGAGTAGTGAAAAAAGCTCTCCTGGACAGTATGAAGGGCAAACGGATCTCGGTATATGGCCCGTGGATGAAAGCATTCTATGTTATCTGCCGGATCGTTCCGCATGAGATCCTGATGGGGTTTATCAACTGGTAACCTCCGACTGCGGGACAGAGCACTGAAAATTTACAAAGTATAGCAGAAAAGAGGGAAAAACTTGAAATTACGACTGGAAAAAGGAACTTACCGTTACCGTACCGCCCACAAGAAACGTCAGCTTTTCTTCGTGGTACTGTTTATTCTGGCGATTGTTGCGCAGCTTATTTTAAGAAACTTTATCACGGAGCAGATCTATAAAAATCTTGTCACGATCAGTGCGATCCTCACGGTGCTGCCGATGGCAAACCTTGCGTCCCCACTGGTGGTTGCAGCGAGGATCCCGGAGGTCCCGGCGGAATTTCACGACGCGTGTGTTCCATACGAGGAGAAATTTCCGATCTTATACGATCTGATCATTACATCGAATGACCTGATCATGCCGGTGGACGCTGCGGTGGTCCATCCGACCGGGGTCTACCTCTACTGTCCGAACAAAAACGTGGACAGGAGGAAGGCGGAAAAATTCTTAAACGAGATGCTGGTGGGCTGGAAGCTGGACGGAAACGCGAAGGTCATGAACGAGGAGAAAAAGTTCCTACGGAGGCTTTCTGAGCTTAAGAACGTCACAGAGGAAGAGGATGACGGAAGCGCTCCACATGTTTTAAAGTTATTAAAGAGTCTGTCCATGTAGGGGAATAAAAGATGAGAGAGATCGTGATTGAAAAGAACGAGGCGGGACAGCGACTGGATAAATTTCTCGCGAAGTACATGAATGAGGCGTCGAAGAGCTTTTTCTATAAGATGATGCGCAAGAAGAACATCACGCTGAACGGGAAAAAGTGTGAGGGAAATGAAAAACTCGCCGAAGGCGATGTCGTGAAGCTGTTTCTTGCGGAGGACACCATCGAAAAATTTTCCAGTGTTCAGGTGCAGGAGGTAAAGAAAGTAGATCTCGATATTCTCTATGAGGATGACGAGATCATTCTGGTCAACAAACCGGCGGGGATGCTGTCGCAGAAGGCTAAGGAGACCGATGAGTCTCTGGTGGAGTATCTGATCGATTATCTTTTGGGGAGCGGCAAGCTCACGGAGAGCGGGCTCCGCGCGTTCCGCCCTTCGGTCTGCAACCGTCTGGACCGGAATACCAGCGGTATCGTGGCAGCAGGAAAGTCTCTGGCGGGTCTTCAGATGCTTTCCGGCGTGTTTAAAGACCGCTCGATCCACAAGTATTATCAGTGTCTCGTATCCGGTGTGATCCGGGACGTGAAGACGGCGGACGGCTGGCTTTTAAAGGATGAGAAGAAGAATCAGGTGCGGATCCTCACGGAGGCGGAGGCAAAGCGATTTGGAGGAAGAGACGGAGACGAGGAGCCGAAACGGATCCGGACAAAATATGAGCCGATCGCGACGGACGGAAAGTTTACGTTGCTCAAGGTGACACTTCTGACCGGACGTTCCCATCAGATCCGCGCCCATTTAGCGTCTCTTGGACATCCGATCGTAGGGGATTCCAAGTACGGCGGAGTTTCGAAGGTGAACCCCTCAGGGCGGACCGTGAAGTATCAGCTTTTACATTCTTACCGTCTGGAGTTTCCGAAGCTTGCGGAACCGTTTGCCTATCTTTCCGGGAGGGTGTTTGAGGCGCCGATGCCGGGATATTTTGCTTCGGTACTGAAAGAGACCGGGATCAGGCTGCCATAAAATCTGGCAGCGCCGGACAGGCATGTGGCAAGCAAGCGGTTGACATAAAAAACTTATGTAAATCACTCGAAAATATTTGCATTGGTGATAAGGAACAGCTATGGGAACATGGAAAACCAGGGGCCTTCGTGGTTCCACGTTGGAAGATCTGATCAACCGGACCAATGACAGCTACCGGGAAAAGAAGCTGGCACTGATCCAGAAGATCCCGACCCCGATCACGCCCATCGAGATCGACAAAAAGAGCCGCCATATCACATTGGCGTACTTTGATATGAAAAGTACAGTCGACTATATCGGCGCGGTTCAGGGGATTCCGGTCTGCTTTGACGCGAAGGAATGCGCAGTGCGGACGTTCCCACTTCAGAACATCCACCCGCACCAGATCGCGTTCATGAAGGAATTTGAAGCCCAGGGCGGAGTTGCCTTCATTATCCTCTCCTTTACAGCGGAGAACGAGATCTATTATGTTCCTTTTGATGTGGTGAACCGTTTCTGGGTACGGATGGAAGAGGGCGGAAGAAAAAGCTTTACCTATGATGAGGTGGTGCCGGAAGCGTACAGGATCCGGAGCCACCGGGACATGTATGTCCATTACCTGGAAGGGATCCAGCAGGATCTTGACCGGAAGGAAGAAAAAGGAGGAGACAGCGAATGATTGAGATGGTCATATGGCTCGTTGTGATCGCGGCGTTCGTGTTCCGGGCGTTAAAAAAGAACGGGACACTGGACGAACTCTTTGCGGGTGCAAAGAAGCGGAAAGAAAATAAGGCAGAGCGCGTGGTGTACGAACAGCCGGAGGAAGGTTCCGGGAAGAAGGAGAAGAAGAAGGGGCCGGGGATCCGGGTCCCGAAGCACACAGGTCTTGCGGTGACTATGGTTGTGATCGTCCTCGCGGCGGCAGTGCTTTCCTTTGACAGCTTCTATACTCTTTCCGAGGAGGAGATGGCGGTGGTTACCACGTTCGGAAAACCGTCGGTGGAGGAGGCATCAGGTCTTCACTTTAAAATTCCGGTGATCCAGCGTGTGACTAAGGTTTCCAAAGCCATCACGGGTATGCAGATCGGCTACACGACGGACCCGGCCCGGGCGGACGGTGCCTCCATAGACAATCCGGTATCCATTGAGAACGAGAGCCTGATGATCACAAAGGATTTCAATCTGACAAACGTGGATTTCTATGTAGAATACATGGTCACGGATCCGGTTCAGGCGGTGCGCCACAGAAGTGTGTACGAGTCTATCATCAAGAACCTGGCTCAGAGCTATATCCGCGATACCGTCGGCGTTTATAATGTTGATGATGTGATCACCACCGGAAAGACCCAGATTCAGGAGCGGATCAAAGAGCAGCTCACAAACCGTCTCGTCGAGGAAAATATCGGATATGGAATCTACAACGTGTCGATTCAGGATACGGAAATGCCGAGAGATGATGTGGCGAATGCGTTCAAGGCGGTTGAGGATGCGAAACAGGGCATGGAGACGGCGATCAACTCCGCAAAGAAATATCAGTCTGAGAACATTCCGGAGGCGAAGGCAAAGGCCGATAAGCTTTTGCAGGATGCCGAGGCATATAAGGAACAGCGGATCAACGAGGCAAATGGACAGGTGGCGCGTTTCGAGGACACATACGCGGAGTACGTAAAGTACCCGCTGATCACGAAAAAGCGTATGTTCTATGAGACGATGGAGGAAGTTCTTCCGGATCTCAAGGTCATCATCACCGGTGGAAACGGCACACAGACGCTGCTGCCGTTAGAACCATTTTCAGAGACAGCTTCCGGCAGCGCAGCACAGACGGGAGGAGGGAACTAAATGAAAAAGACAGGAAAAAGAATCATAGGGATCGTTGTTCTCCTTCTGATCGTTGTTCTGCTTCAGGGCAGTATGGTGAGCACATACAATGATGAGTATAAGCTTGTTCTCCAGTTTGGGAAAGTGGTCCGGGTGGTGGAGACACCGGGTCTCAGCTTTAAGATCCCGTTTCTTCAGACAACACAGTCGATTCCTAATTATGAGATGATCTATGACCTTATTCCGAGTGAAGTTAATACGAGGGATAAAAAGGTGATGGTAACGGATTCCTTCGCATTGTGGAGTGTCACAGATCCGCTGGCATACCTTTCCAGACTCGGAGCAAACAAAGCAAATGCGGAAAGCCGAATTTCCGTTGTTGTATACAATGCTGTAAAAAATGTCATTTCCTCCACGGATCAGGCAGATGTGATCTCCGGCCGTGACGGAAAGCTGGCAGAGATGATCACGGAAAAGATCGGTTCTTCTCTGGACAGCTACGGAATCAAGGTAAAAAAGGTGGAGACGAAGCTCTTGGACCTTCCGGATTCCAACAAGGAGGCTGTTTACCAGCGTATGATCTCTGAACGTCAGAATATCGCTGCCGGATATATCGCAGACGGTGAGTACCAGTCCAATGTCATCAAGAACAGCACAGATAAAGAAGTCTCTATCATCATTTCCGAGGCGCAGGCCCAGGCGGAGAAGATCCGGGCGGAAGGCGAGGCAGAGTATATGAGGATCCTTTCCGGCGCGTACAATGACGAGGGAAAGGCCGATTACTATAATTATATCCGCAGTCTGGACGCGTTAAAGGCGAGTCTCAAGGGAGATAATAAGACGATCATTCTGGATGAAAATTCAGAGCTTGCGAAGATCCTCAGGGGAAACTATTAAGGAGCGGCCAGGATAAAACCGCAACAGCGGAAAATTCCTGTGAAGCAGTGATGCTGTAGACCCGGAACGATCCGGACGAAGCAGGCTGCTGCGGGACATAACCGCGGTCAGTAAAAAAGATCGTGGATGTCTGATAAATAATGATACGGTAAAGGAGAAGGGTTATGTCAAAAGTAGTTGATTATTTCCTCAAGTATGTAGCATTCGATACGCAGTCCGCAGAGGATGCGGGAACAGTTCCGAGTACGGAAAAACAGTTCGCTCTGGCGAAGCTTCTGTCCGAACAGTTAAAGAATATCGGGGTGAAGGACGTCTCCATGAGTGAGCACGGTTACGTGTACGGAACGATTCCGGCAAACGGGGATTATAACTGCCAGACCGTCGGCTTCCTCGCGCATATGGACACTTCACCGGATTGTCCGGATGAGAATGTCCGCCCACAGCTCGTCAAGCACTACGACGGAAAGGATATCACTTTAAATAAGGCACTCGGTGTAAAGATGACAACAAAGATGTTCCCATTTTTAAAAAACTATGTGGGGCAGGATCTGATCACCACCGATGGAACTACACTGTTAGGTGCAGATGACAAGGCGGGAATTGCTGAGATCATGACCATGGCGGAGACACTTCTGACACACCCGGAGATCCCGCACGGAACCATCAAGATCGCTTTCACACCGGACGAGGAAGTCGGACACGGTGTTGACTTCTTTGATGTTCCCGGCTGGGGCGCAGATGTGGCTTATACCGTTGACGGCGGCGCCTGGGGCGAGATGGAGTATGAGACTTTCAATGCGGCATCCATGAAAGTCACGATCCATGGAAGTAACATTCATCCGGGCAGCGCGAAGAACAAGATGAAAAACTCAATCCTGATCGGTCTCGAATTCCAGTCGATGCTGCCGGAGAACGAAAAGCCGCAGTATACTGAGAAGTATGAGGGATTTTTCCACTTAAACCAAATCGGCGGAAATGTGGAGAATACGACTCTCCACTATATCGTCCGTGACCATGATATGACGCGGTTTGAGGAGAGAAAAGCACTCGGCAATAAGATCGGCGAGTTCCTGAACGCGAAGTACGGTGAGGGAACAGTCGAGGTGGAAATCGCAGATACCTACTACAATATGGCTGAGAAGATCCGTCCGCATATGTACCTGATGGATGTGGCTGCTGAGGCATTTAAGGAGCTTGGCATCGAGACTCCGGCGATCAATCCGGTCCGCGGAGGCACGGATGGATCGAGACTTTCCTACATGGGACTTCCATGTCCGAACCTCTGTACCGGCGGACATAACTATCATGGAAAGTATGAGTTCATCTGCATTCAGTCCATGGAGAAGACAGTGGAGCTGCTTCTTAAGATCGCAGAAAAGTTTACGAAGGTTGAGAAGCAGGCATAAAATCTGGATCAGGATATGGCTGTTTAGAAAATGCGGGAGGCGCTGGATGTCGCTTCCCGCTTTTCTTTTTGGATGTATGAATGTAATTTAGAACATGTCTTTATGTTGAAGGGGCAGATTATTCATGATATAATGAGCGACAGTGAGTCAGAAGCGTGCCTGCACGGTTATGGCGAACGGCGAAATTAGTGAGTGACGAAGTCACGATATAATTATGCGCAGAAAGGCGGTACAGATTATGATAAAAACGATTCAAAGACGTCTGGACGCGATCCTGCATTGGAATATTTCCTTTGTGGGCGGTTTCCTCGGCGGTTATGCAATCCTTTCCCATGCCGGAGTCTTCGGCTCCGCACAGACGGGAAACCTGATGGAGATGGCTTCGAACGTCCGATTTATGGAATGGGAGGAATTGGGACTCCGTCTGCTGGCGATGGTGATCTTCGCCTGCGGTGTGATCGCCTCCTATATGCTGACAAACTATACAAACTTACATATGCGGAAGCTGGCGATCTGGGTGGATGCGGCCGGTCTCGGACTTACGGCCCTGCTGCCGGATTGGTTCTCGCCGATTGCGGGTGTTTACCCGATCTTCTTCTGCTCGGCATTCCAGTGGGGTGTATATTCCGGCGCAGATGGTTTCAACAGCGCGACGGTCTTCATCACAAACAACTTCAAACAATCCGTCCTCGGCTGGACGCAGTATGCGTTGACAAAAGATAAAGAATTTAAGAGAAAAGCCGTGCTCTACAGCAACACGGTACTTATGTTCTTCCTTGGCGCTCTCCTCGGTGTCACCGGTGTAGCTGCCTTCGGCAACGCCCTCGGCGCCTGCGTAGGCTTTATTCCCCTTGCTGTCGCGCGGATCTTTATCAGCATCGGTGAACTTCCGGTAGAAGATGAGACTCCGGAGGAGACAGAGGAAGAGGCAGAAGAGATGCTGGAAGAGGCGAAGATTTTGGAGAAGGAAGAGAAGAAGAAAATTTAAAAATTGGATATTTGATGAATGGGAATGGGCAGTTGATTCAGGGATGGGTCGGCTGCCTATTTTGTATATTGGGGGGAAATACTATAGAACTTTGAATATATTATATGGCTTATGGTTTACAAAAATACCAGTAGTGTTAGAATATATTATATGATTCAAAATATAAATTGTCATGGAGGGTATAAATGATTCCTGAGATTCGCTTGCTTGCAGCAAAGACCAGCAGGGAGAATGATAATTTGTGGCTTCCACTGTTAGATCACTTAAAAGATACAGCTGGAGTTATAGAATACCTATCGAGCAGATGGCTGCCGGGCTCTGTATATGACGAGATGGAGATTTCAAGGAAAGAGGGAATACGATTAGCAAAACTGCTCGCATTGCTGCATGATATAGGGAAAGGTATTCCAGCATTCCAGACAAGAATATTGGAACAGCTTCCGGACATCAGGTGTTTTCAAGAATCGGCCGGAATTGAAACAAACTTGAATAAAACCCAGATGGATATTAAACATGCACATGCAGGGGCTGTCCTTCTTCGAGCAATGGGATATCCGGAATCAGTGGCAGCAATTGTAGGCGCACACCATGGTTCTCCCGAACCCAATAACATGGATGATGATGCATTCGATGAATTAACATTGGAACGAAAAAAATATGGAGATAAAAATTCTATATGGCGGAAAATGCAAGAGGAACTTTTGAAATGGGCATTAGAAGAGGCGGGATATTCGGAAAAGGGAGAGATGCCAGATATTTCGGAAGCGGCTCAGATGATTTTTTGCGGCCTTTTGATTATGGCAGATTGGATTGCAAGCAACAGCTACTATTTTCCTTTGCTTTCTGTAACAGATGATACAGAACCATATGATAACAATCGGTCAAGGGACGCAATGAGGCATCTTAATCTGCCCGACGGATGTTTGATGGGTTCTGCGTGGAAACAGGAGGATTTTTTTGAAGAGAGGTTCCATTTTACTGCAAATCGAGTACAAAAGGAAATGTATGGTGTTGCAGCCGGAATGGAAAAACCGGGATTGATCATTCTGGAGGCACCAATGGGAGAAGGAAAAACGGAGGCGGCTTTGGCAGCAGCTGAGATTCTTATGAATCGTTTCGATTTAAAAGGAATTGCCTTTTTTCTCCCATCACAGGCAACAACGAATGCCATGTTTACCAGAATCAGTTCCTGGCTAACAGGTCAGTCAGATATTAATCAGGTTTCGATCCAGCTTTATCATTCCAATGCGGAATTAAATGAAGATTTTAGAAAACTGGAATATGGGGATGTCTGCATAGAAGACGATGATCAGGATGCTTTGATAGTTCATAGCTTTTTCAGAGGAAAGAAAACAAGAATGTTATCCGATATTGTGGTTGGCACAATCGATCAGCTTCTGATGGCAGCATTGATGCAGAAACATGTGATGCTTCGTCATCTGGGGCTTGCAGGAAAAGTTGCAGTGATTGATGAGTGTCATTCTTTTGATCCTTATATGAATACATATTTGGAACGTATTTTGCAGTGGCTGGGGATTTATCATATTCCAGTAATTCTTTTGTCAGCTACGCTCCCGGGGGATAAACGATTGGCTTTGATGCAGGCATATGCCGGAAAGAAAAAATGTAAAAATGTCTTGATTAAGGAAACAACTTCATACCCGTTGATTTCATGGTCAGATCATGAACGGGTACAATTAATACCAATTCCTTATGATAAAAAAGACAAGGTTGTTCAGATCGTTAGAGAGAATGAAGAACAACTGGAAGAAGAAGTCCGCAATGTATTGAAACATGGCGGTTGTATGGGAATTATATTAAATACTGTTTCAAGAGTGCAGAAAATTGCAAAATTCATACAGGATAAATTTCCGGAAGCAAAAGTATTGATTGATCATTCGCAGTTTATCCTTCCGGATCGACTTGAACATGAGAAAGAAATTTTGAACTGTGTTGGAAAACATTCGGCGAATGAGCAGAGAAGAGATGTGGTTGTAGTTGGAAGCCAGGTGCTGGAGCAATCATTGGATCTTGATTTTGATGTACTGATAACAGATCTATGTCCAATGGATCTTTTGCTGCAAAGAATCGGTCGTCTTCATCGCCATGAGAGAAAAAGACCGGAAATGCTTAAAAGTGCCAGATGTATAGTATGGAATTCAGAGTTAGACAATCTGGAAAAGGGAGCAACAGCAGTTTATGGAGAGTATCTGCTGTTGCAAACATCAGCGCTCCTGCCGGAAAAGATTATGATACCGTCCGATATCTGCTCACTGGTACAGAAAACCTATTGCGAAATAGATGAGAATCAACGCTTTCAGCCTGCATATGAAGAGTATAAGAAGGAGTGTATGCTTAGGAAGCAGAATGCGAAACCATATTGTCTGGAGAAACCAGAGATAGGAAAATATGGAGGGACTTTGGTTGGGCTCTTGGACAAGTCAGTCGGGCTTGATGATGTAAAGGCACAGGCTGCAGTGCGAGACGGAAATCCATCAATAGAAGTGATTGTTGTAAGAGAAACAGAATCTGGTTTTGTATCTATAATTGCCGGAAAATTAAAAGGGAAAAAATATAATCTCAGGGAAGCAATATCAATTGACGAAGCCAGAGAAATATCAGAGCAAAAACTCCGCCTTCCTCAAAGATTAGCACAGCCATGGTGTGCAGAGCGTGTAGTCAAACAATTGCGAATAGATATGGAACAGCATACAAAAGAGTGGCAAAACAACCCTATGCTTGAAGGTGAGCTGATATTATTTTTAGATGCGACAAATCACGTGAGTTTGGATGAGATTCGGCTGTTTTATGATGAAAAGAAGGGCTTAGAATGGGAGGTTGAGAAACGTGGATGATAAAAAATTCAATCTATTAGACGAACCATGGATTTGTGTTATGAAAGAAAATGGAGAAGTGAAGGAACTTTCACTGATGGACGTGTTGCTCCATGCACATCAGTACCGAAGATTGGCCGGAGAGTTGCCGACGCAGGATGTTGCGGTGTTAAGATTGCTTCTGGCTGTGTTGCAAACGGTTGTTTACCGATATGATACAGATGGCAATGAGGATGAACTTGTTGAAACAGAAGATGCATATGAGCGGTGGAAAGAAATTTGGAATGATGGAAAACTGCCGGATAAACCAATTCAGGAATATTTAACAAAGTGGAAGGCACGTTTCTATTTATATGATAGCAACAGGCCCTTTTATCAGGTGCCGAAAGCTGCAATTGGAACAGAATGTAAAGCAGCAAAGTTAAATGGTGAAATCTCAGAGAGTAGTAATAAGCTGCGCTTGTTTTCAAATCGTGCGGGAAAAGAAAAAGAATTTTTAAGTAATTCAGAAGCAGCCAGATGGTTGTTGTATCTGAATGGATATGATGATACATCTGCAAAGCCAAAGGAAAAGGGACTCCCATCACCCGGAACAGGATGGCTTGGTAAACTGGGATTAATTTATGCAGATGGAAATAATTTATTTGAAACCTTGATGTTGAATCTTGTATTGGTTAATATTTCAGATAAAGAATGTTGGGACAGTCCAAAACCTGTGTGGGAAGCAGAAACAGTTAAAGGTGCGGAGAGAACTGAGATCGCGGTCCCATCAAATCAGGCAGAACTACTGACAGTACAATCCAGAAGAATTCTTCTAAAAAAAGAGGAGCAAGGGGTCAGTGGTTATTATGTGTTGGGAGGTGATTTTTTTCCAAAAGAAGCAGCATATATGGAACAAATGACTGTATGGAAAAGATATGAGCCGAAAGGAAATGCCGCTCCGTATTATCAGCCAAGAAGACATTTGCCAGAAAAACAGATGTGGCGCGATTTTTCAAACCTTGTTATTTCAGATCAGGAAAACAGAACACCGGGAGTACTTGAATGGGTCGCTTGGTTGAAAGATAAGAAAATGATTGATAAAAAGAAAATCATTTGTTTTAAGACAGCCTCTGTACAGTATGGGGACAAAGACTTTTTTGTAAAAGATGTTCTTGGCGATTACCTGGAATTTCATACAGACCTATTAACTGCAAATGGAAAAAAACTGGTAAGAATCATACGCGAAGAAATTGAAAAATGTGAAAAGGCGGCAAATATAGTTAAGCATTTAATAGAAGACTTAAAGAAGGCAGCAGGAGACTGTTCAGGTGAAAAAACTCAATATGGAAAAGAAGAGTACTTTTACCAGATAGATATACCATTCCGCAGCTGGTTAAAGGAACTGGATCCGATAGGTGAGAGTGATTCTGATTATTATGAGAATGTTCGAAGTGAGTGGAGAATCCAGGCATATCGGATAGCGGAAAAGCTTGGTATGAACTATGTTGAACAAGCAGGAGATAAGGCTTTCGTTGGACGAGAAATACAAGAAAAAAAGGATGGAGTTGAAAGAAAAGTTTATTATTCATCTTCAAGTGCTTTTAATATATTTAAGTGGTCATTAAAAAAGTGTTTTGAGCTGTAGCAAGGAGGGATTATTGTATGGGAAACCAGGGACAGATGGTCAGAAAATATATGGCCATGCGTCTGAAACAATGGGAGAATGAGCCAAATGATGCACGCGTCAAAGGGGAGCTGGCTCAGCTTCGTCATGGAATTGGAAAAAAGCCAGGAGAAGTTCCTGAAATGTGGGAACTTTTATTTAACGGATTTCCGGAAGAATTGATGAGCAGAAATGGAGAACCCAGTTGGGCTGAGTGGGCGGTATCTCTTTCGTTATGCATGTATGCTCTGCATCAGCAGGGAAGTGATATTCATCAAAATAACATGCATAGTGAACAGCAATCATTAGGAAAAGCAGTTAGAAAACTGGCAGCCTTACAGGATGAATCAGAACTGGCACGAATTCGAAAACGATTTACTGTTTTTGCAACATCGGCAGATATGGAAGAATGTGCGTATTATCTTCGAGGATTAGTACAGCTTCTGCGGGCAAAGGGCGTGCCGATGGACTACATTCAGCTGGCATATGATCTATATCAATTTCAAACGGAGAATGGTGCCCAGAAGGTTAAGCTTCGCTGGGGACAGGATTTTTATCGAGTAGTAAAACAGGAAGAGGAGAAAAAAGAAAATGAGTAAAAATTTGTATATTGATCTTCATGTAATTCAAACACTTCCGCCGAGTTGCGTAAATCGTGATGATACAGGCAGCCCAAAGACAGCAATTTATGGTGGTGTAACCAGAGCGAGGGTTTCAAGTCAGTCTTGGAAACGTGCAATGCGCCTTATGTTTGCTGATATGTATACAGAAGAAGAAAAGGGAATTCGAACAAAGAAAATTGTAGATCTGCTTGCAAAGAAAATATCTGAGCTGGATTCGGAAATTCAGAGTACTGAAAAATTGGCAAAAAAGGTATTAGAAGCAGCCGGAATTAAATTAACAGAGAAAAATGGAAAAGTAGAAACAGGAGCTCTGTTTTTTATTAGTGCAAAACAAATTGAAAAACTGGCAGAAAAGGCCATTGCCCATCCGGATGGAAAATTTGAAAAAGAGGATAAAAAAGAATTGCAGGAGGCATTAAAAAACTACCCCTCAGTTGATCTCGCATTGTTTGGCCGCATGGTGGCAGATGAACCTTCCTTGAATTATGATGCGGCGGCACAAGTGGCTCATGCTATATCAACACATGCTGTACATAATGAATATGATTACTTTACGGCTGTTGATGATTGTACATCGGAAGACAATTCCGGGGCAGGACATCTTGGTACGGTAGAATATAATTCATCTACCTTATATCGTTATGCGACTGTGAATGCAGCAGAACTTGTAAGATACTTGGGAGAAGATACTCCGAAAGCAGTTAGAAATTTTGCAGAGGCATTTATCACTAGCATGCCGACAGGAAAACAAAACACATTTGCAAACAGAACACGTCCGGATGCTGTTTATGTGACGGTTCGCAGAGATCAGCCGGTTAATATGGCAGGCGCCTTTGAGAAACCTGTTATCACAAAGGGTGGATATGTGGAGCAATCAATAAAGTCGTTGATTGATTATGCAAAGGAATCTTATGAAGATTATGTAAATGAACCGGAAATGGCATTTGCAGTGGGAAGAGAGTTGGAGCCGCTTGCGGCAACAATGAATCTGACAAAATTATTAGATGAACTGGAAAAACAGGTTTTGAATGATCTGGAAGAGGTGAAGGAATAATGAATACATTGCTGCTTCGGTTGGCAGCACCACTTCAATCATGGGGAATTGATTCGAAGTTTGATATTCGTCGGACAGGACGGGAACCCAGCAAAAGCGGGGTGATTGGACTTATCTGTGCAGCACTTGGAATCAAGAGAGATGATGATGAGATGGTGAGCCAGTTAGCAACACTACGATTTGGTGTGCGTGTTGATAAAGAGGGCATTTTGTGCGTGATTTTCACATGGTACGATCAAAAAAGGGAGAATCATATGTCACAAACCGTTATTATCTTGCGGATGCAGAATTTCTGGTAGGTTTTGAAAGTGTGGATGAAGAACTTTTGAAAAAGATCGCATATGCATTACTGAATCCAGTGTTTCCGTTATATCTGGGACGAAGATCGTGTCCGCCGACCGGAAGATTATGCCTTGGTATCAGAAAATTGGAATTGGAAGAAGCTTTGCTTGAAGAAGAATTTCGGAATGAATCAATTGAAACAGTACGCATAGTGATGGATGCAAAAAAAGGAGAAGACGGAAATATTGTTAAGGATTTACCGATATCCTACAATCCAGAGCACAGAAAACATATGTTTCGAAAAGTGACAGAGAAATATCGAGCGGTGCGAGAACCGCTTCAATGCCATGATCCAATGGCAGAATTGGGGTGATTGGTTTGTATTTAAGCAGAATGACATTGGATGTGACTAAAAGGAAAACATTGCAGGCGTTAAGTTCACCAAACTTGTTCCACGGAGCAGTTGAGTCTTCGTTTGATATGACGGAAGCGGTTCGGCAGAGAAATCTATGGAGAATCGATCGACTTAATGGTAATTATTATTTGCTTATTCTGAGTCGGGAAAAACCAGATCTCTCTGAAGCGATAACTCAATTTGCACCGGAAGGTGAAGGATGGACAACGAAAGAGTATGATCCTTTTCTGGAGAAAATCAAAGCTGATTCATGGTGGCATTTTCGCTTGACGGCAAATCCAACCTACCAGAAAGCTGCGGGAAAAGATCAAAGAGGCAGAATTTGTGCACATACTACGGCAGATAATCAGCGAAAATGGTTTATAAAACAGGGAGAACTGCATGGCTTTGCAGTGAGTGAAAATTCTTTTGAAATTAGGGAATCTAAATGGTACCACTTTAATAAGACTGCTGGAAAGAATCAGGTTAGTATGCTGTCTGTAACTTATGAAGGTATTTTAAAAGTAGTCGATGAAGAGAAAGTACGAAAAGTGATGACAGATGGTATTGGACGTGAAAAGGCTTATGGAGTAGGGCTTATGACACTGGTACATGTAGAGAAGGGAACAGTATGACAAATATTCCTGGAATGATACGGCCGGAAATCCAGATGCTGCCGCAGGTTGCAGATCGTCTGACGTTTCTTTACTTAGAAAGATGTGTACTAAATCGACAAGATAGTGCAATTACAGTTGCAGATGATAGAGGAACAGTTTTTGTACCGACAGCAGCGATCAGTGTGATTATGTTGGGACCTGGAACGAAGATCACTCATCGCGCGATGGAATTAATTGGAGATGCCGGGGTCACTGTGATATGGGTGGGAGAACATGGGGTACGTTATTATGCATCAGGGCGTCCGCTCACCCACCGTGCAGCTTTATTACAGAGACAGGCAGAATTAGTCAGCAATATGAGAATGCATTTAAATGTTGTCAGGCAGATGTATTGCATGCGATTTCCAAATGAAGATGTTTCCCGCCTCACACTTCAGCAGCTGAGAGGACGAGAGGGAGCAAGAATTCGTGCAGTATATAAAAAAGCATCAAAAGAGTGGAATGTGTCATGGAATGGGCGCGAATACGATCCAGAGGATTTTACAAGTGGAGATCCTGTTAATCAGGCATTATCCGCCGGTCATGCATGTCTTTATGGTCTGGCACATGCGGTAATTGCTGCGTTAGGGTGTTCGCCGGGTTTGGGATTTGTACATGTTGGACATGAAAACTCATTTGTATATGATATTGCAGATTTATATAAGGCAGATATCACGATTCCGTTAGCGTTTGAGGTGGCTGCAACGATCCCCAAGGAAGAAATTCCATCTGTGATGCGGAGAAAAACCAGAGATAAAATGGTAAAAATGAATATTCTGAAACAAATGGTGCATGATATCAAATCTTTGCTTGCCCAAGAAGGAGAAGCTGAAGATTCGGATGCGGTATATTTGTGGGATAACAGAGTTGGGGAAGTTGAGAACGGACGTTCATATGGAGAAGATCTTGAAGAAGGTGAATAATGGTAGTTGTAACACTGACTGATTGCCCACCTAAACTGCGCGGAGATCTTACAAAGTGGCTTATGGAGATCAATACAGGAGTATACGTTGGAAAGGTGAGCGCAAGAATTCGGGAAATGCTTTGGATGCGAATCTGTGAGAATCTGTCGCAGGGACGGGCAACAATGGTGTATAGTACTAATAATGAACAGGGAATGGAATTCTGTGTTCACAACTCAGCCTGGAAACCTATGGATTTTGATGGAATACAATTGATTATGCGACCAGAACATGCACAATGCGAAACAAAAGCGCGAGCAAGCCGGGCAGAAGTTCAACAGATGTTGATTAAGAAAAAGCAATCTCAAACATATAAAGCACGACAGGAAGGTTATGTGGTAATAGATTTAGAGACAACAGGATTAAATAGTTCATCAGATGAGATTATTGAGTTGGCGGCGATCAGAATCATTAACCACAAAATTGCAGACCAATTGGAGGTTCTAGTAAAAACAGAAAAAGGAGTTCCAAAAGTAATTACTGAACTTACGGGGATTACAGAGGAGATTCTTGAGGAAAGGGGGGTGGTTCTTTCTTCGGCGATGGAGAAGTTCTGTAAATTTATTGGAGAAAGCGCAATAGTTGGACATAATATCGCATTTGATCGCAGCTTTTTAAAGGAGGCTTGTCGAAGAACCAATCGTATGAATCTGAATAATCCAGCAAAAGATACATTAGATCTTGCGAGAAGACGAATCGATGATATTGATGATTATAAGCTTCATGCACTGGCAGACTATTTCCAGATAAAAGTTGAAGAGGAACATAGGGCATTAAGTGATTGCATTACGACATTTCGGGTGTTTGAGAAACTAAATGAAATTTAGAGGTAGAGATTGAGAAAAGGCTGTAAATATGGGATTCTTTTTAGTGTATTCCCCGCGCAAGCGGGGGTGATCCTCAGCGGATATCGGAGAAAAATGCAATCGCGGCGTATTCCCCGCGCAAGCGGGGGTGATCCCTCGCCCCGCGCGCCATCTGCATCCATGCGTATGTATTCCCCGCGCAAGCGGGGGTGATCCCTACCAGGACATCTATAATAAGATCATGGACGGGTATTCCCCGCGCAAGCGGGGGTGATCCTACTTTC
>OBXM01000788.1_pt1 | contig 25648 bp, 25 predicted proteins | sample 1538141 | NCBI WGS metagenome assembly OBXM01 (sample SAMEA2580153, study PRJEB22360) | human gut metagenome | biome: human gut; feature: human-associated habitat; material: faeces | place: Denmark | collected 2008/2010 | reverse complement strand
CCCGTGAAGGACTCTCACCGGAAAAAGCCCTTGCAGGCCGCGGACCTTTCTGGCATAAAGGCCAGCGGTGGCTGGTGGTGGATTCCTCTGTATCGGACACCGGTTTTCAATTGAAGCTGTTCATCAAGGATTATGGGCAGTTCGAGAAGGCTGTGCTGTTCCAGACCGGGGTTCTGGTGATCATCGTTATCCTGTTAAGCGCTGTCATACTGGCCATGTCCTACACCCAGAAAAAGATACTGCGCCCTCTCCGCCTGTTTACGGAAAGGCTGAAATCCTATGATCCGGATAAGCCGGTACTCATAGAGATGAGTTCGGAACTGGAGGAATTGTCCGCAGCCAGCAGGCAGTTCAACAACCTCACAAAAGAAATCAACCGTCTGCGTATCCGTGCCTATGAGCAGGAGCTGGAACGGCAGAAAATACAGATGGACTACATGCAGATGCAGATCAAACCGCATTTTTTCCTGAACAGCCTGAATCTGATCCATTCCATGGCCAGCCACGGAAACTGTCAGGACGTAGCCCGGCTAAGCGAGATCACAGCCAGTTATCTGCGGTACATTTTCCAGAGTGATGTTTCCTGTGTGGAGCTTGGACAGGAACTGAATCATCTGCGTGACTATCTGTCCATTATGGAGATCCGCTACCCGGACCATTTCCAATATGAGATTTTCGCTGAGGAGGAGGCCTTGCTGCAGGCAGTACCGCCCCTTCTTCTCCAGACTTTTGTGGAGAATTCCGTCAAGCACGGAATCACGGCGGATACCAAAATGGAACTGAGCATCTCCGCTTTGATCGAATGCACGGAAACATCCGGGCAGAGGGAAATGCTGACCATCTTTATCACGGACAACGGTCCCGGATATCCCCAAACATGTCTGGATGTATGGGCTCAGGGAAAAGACCTGGCAAGAAGCGGCGGCTCTCATATCGGAATCGCCAATGCTTCCAAACGTCTTAAGTTGTTTTACCATGAAAATGCTGTGATGAAATTATACAACAGTCCGCTGGGAGGCGCAGTGACAGAACTGCACCTCCCCTGTAAGGAGGAGCAAAATGAATTTACTGCTGGTTGATGATGATGTGCTGATGCTCCAGGATCTAAAGGAAATCCTGGACTGGAACGCGCTTGGGTTCCAGAAAGTCTATACCGCCGAAAACACCGCCTCAGCCCTGAAAATGATCGCCCAGGTTCCTGTGCACGTCATTATATGCGACATTGAAATGCCCGGAAGCAGCGGGCTTGATTTCATGGAGACACTGCAGAACTCGGAAAGCGGCATCCCCTGTATTCTTCTGACAAGCTATGCCCGTTTTGAGTATGCCCGGCGTGCCATAGACTTAAATGTGGTGGAATATCTGCTGAAGCCCGTCTCCGCGGAACCGCTGCAAAGCGCGGTGGAAAAAGCTGTACAGAGGTTAAAGCTGTCCCGCCAGATGAGCACGGCAAAGAAATACAGCCAGTATTGGCTGGATGAGGAAAAAAATACGGCGGAATATTTCTGGAACAAAACTGCCCGTGGTTTTCTGGCTGAGGTCTATTCCCTGCCCCGGAAACTGGGATACGGGGAAACTCAGCTTTTCATTCCTGTTCTGATCGAAGCCTTTCAGGATGACAGACGAAGCCAGATTGATGACCCCATGTGGGAGTATGCTGTCAAAAATGTAGGTTATGAAATATTGGAACAGGAGCACCTGCTGCCCCGGTGCGTCATTTCCCTGACTCCCGGCCGCTGGCTGGCTGTGGTCAGCATCGTAAGCGGACCGGAGACAGACCTCTCCCCCCTGGAAGAGCGTCTGGATGTTCTGCAGGATACCGCAGGAAAATTCATGCATATGGAACTCAGTATCAGTATGGGCAATGCCGTGTCCTATAGAGATATTTACCGGGAAGTGTCGGAACTTGAAAAGCTGCTGGACAGCACCATGAACCGGAGAGGCAGAATTTTGTACAAAGATCAAACTCTCCCCCGCGGCACCACCTGCACCCAGTCCGAGATCAGGCTCTGGGAGACTCTGCTGCAGTCCGCGGACAAGGAAGCCCTGAAAAAAAGCCTGTATACCTTTCTGCAGTCCAAAGCCTCGCTTCTCACACCGGAAAATATGCAGGAAATCCGTCAGGATTTTGCCCAGATGGTGTACAGCTTTTTAAAACAGAAAGAGATCCAGGCCCACCGGCTTTTCGGTGATGCCGAAAGTGACCGCCTCTATCAAAACGCAGTCCGGAGCATTGACCATATGTACGCTTACTGCAGTTACCTGATTGACCGCGCCCTCTGTTATGCCACTATCACTGACAATTCCAAAAGCGCTGTGGAAATCATACAGAACTTTTTAGATACCCACTATGCAGAGGATATCCAGAGAAATGATCTGTCTGATATTGTGTTTGTCAGCCCTGATCATCTGTCCCGACTGTTCAAAAAAGAAACGGGCCTGTCCCTTATGCAGTATGTAACGAAAAAACGTATAACGGCTGCGTGCAGCCTTCTGGCGGAAAGCCGTATGCCCATCAACCGGGTGGCGCTTCAGGTTGGCTATGGTAATTTTGCTTATTTTTCCAAGATTTTCAGGGAGATCACCGGAATGACTCCCATGAACTACAGGAAACAGTCCCAGGCAGCAGACAGCACCGGCAAAGATTCTCCTCCCTTTTGAACTTCTTTCTCCCCTCTGCATACTATACAATAGATTCTCCCGTCCGGGATTTTCCGGTCGGTAATGGAGGAAAAAATGTCTCTTACTCCGCTTTTTACCCTGTCTCTGGATGAGACAGGGATTGTCAAATCCATTCTGACGGACAATGCCAGTCCGGCGCAGCAGCAGACCATCAAACGCCTTATGGATTTAGGTCTGATTGAAAACACTAAAGTTACCTGTGTTGGAGTGAGTGCCTTTGGAAGCCCCAAGGCTTTTCTTATCCGGGGCGCTGTCCTGGCTCTCAGAAAAGAAGAGGCTTCACTGATTCTTGTTAAAAAAATCCGGGACAGAAGTGTGCTTTGATATTCTTCTGCCCTATGAATTAAGAGGTGAATAGTTCTGAAGAAAGAAAAGAAAAAGGAGGTTCCCCTCCGTAATATAGCATTGATCGGCAATCCCAACGTAGGCAAAAGCACTGTATTCAACGCGCTGACCGGTATGCATCAGCATACAGGGAACTGGTGCGGTAAGACAGTGGAATGCGCCGCAGGAAACAGGAACTATCGGGGACGGGAATACCGTTTTGTAGATTTGCCGGGCTGTTATTCCCTCTCCTGCCGCTCCAGCGAGGAGGAGATTTCCCGTGATTATATCCTGCAGAGCCATCCTGATGTGGTGGTGGCTGTCTGCGATGCCACCTGTCTGGAAAGAAATCTCAATCTGGTTCTCCAGATCTGTGCTGTCACCTCCCATGTGCTCCTGTGTGTAAATCTCATGGACGAGGCCAGAAAAAAGCATATCCGCATAGACTTTCTGCGGCTCCAAAAAGAACTGAAGATTCCTGTTATCGGCATAACGGCCAGGAGCCGGAAAGGCCTGGAACGCATATTCGGTGGGATTGAAGATGCCCTTTCCAACACAGAGGCCGTTTCTCCGGTTCCCGACATTTACCGCGGAAACGCGGAGATGTGCTGCGCTTCCGCGGAATACTGCGGCACCTATGTCCAGCAGGCCGCGGCGATCTGCAGGGCCTGTGTCACTTTGGAAAATCCGGATTATGCCAGAAGGGACAGGAAACTGGACCGGATTTTCACCAGCAGATGCACGGGGGTTCCCATTATGCTCCTGTTCCTGCTCTGCATTTTCTGGATCACCATTGTGGGGGCAAATGTCCCCTCTGACCTGCTGAATCAAGGGCTGTTCTGGCTGGAACCGCGTTTTTACCACGGCCTTCTCATGCTGGGAGTTCCTGAAATCCTTTGTCAGGTTTTGATCTACGGGGTATATCGGGTCGCAGCCTGGGTGGTAAGCGTGATGCTCCCTCCCATGGCTATTTTCTTCCCGCTTTTTACTCTGCTTGAGGACTATGGGTATCTTCCCCGTGTGGCCTTTAATCTGGACCACTGTTTCCAGAAGTGCTGTGCCTGCGGTAAGCAGGCGCTCACCATGTGGATGGTTGATATCAGGATATGTCCCTGCCAAACCTGAAATAAATCCTCACAGTCTGTTCCTTTCTACGCCCCTGTTCCGTTTCCCGGAAAATTCCCTGTCCGATCTCAATATGGTCGATAAAATGAAAAAGCAGCTCCCTGGATAATTCCTCCGGCTCCGTAAAGCCGTGCAGCATCTTTCTCAGCTGTTCCATGGCATCCTCCTTTTTTTCTGTGCTTGTATCTCTCCTCAAAACCTCCATCTTAAAAGAAACCTCACGGTTCTCGCTCTCATATCTCCTCAGCAGTTTCTTCATCCGCTCATCACTGAGCAGTCCCTCCACATGGTCCTCATAGAGTTTTTCGATCAGTCTGTCCAGCTCATGCAGGCGCTTTTTTAGGGCGGAAAGCTCTTGTATCCTGTCTGTCTGGATATTTTGTTTTTCCAGGTACTTCCGGGCATGCTCCAGAATTTCACGCTCCTCCTGTTCGGATATCCGGACAGACTTTTGGATAGCGGTTAATACGATACGGCAGAGCGTATCATAATCCATAAAATGATTGGTACACCCTTTTGTCCCATAGAGTTTATACGCGCCGCAGGCGAGATTCCCGGAGGCGTCTTTTTTTCTTGTTCCCACAATGGACATATTCCTGCCGCAGTCTGCGCATTTGGCAATCCCGGAAAATATATTCGTAAACTCCCCTTTCCCGGCGCAGGTGCGCTGTCTGCTTCTGCGTCCCGCCATGGAAAATACCTCCCGGCTGACCAACGGCTCATGTGTGTGTTTTACTACGTACCAGTCTTCTTTTGGATTTTTAACGGAAGTCCGGCTTTTAAAAGATATTTTTGTAGTTTTTCCCTGAGCCATATGCCCCAGATATACCACATTGCGCAGCATTTTCGTGATGGTCGATGATGTCCAGCCTCTCCGCTTTTCAAACTCCTCCTCTTCTGCCGGCCTCTGATTCCGGCGGTATTCCAGAGGGGTAGGCACCATCCGCCGGTTCAGTTCCCGCGCAATGTCAATCGGCAGGATACCCTCCGAAGCCTTAAGAAATATTTCCCTTACGATCTTTGCCGCTTCCCTATCTATGACCAAATGATGTTTGTCCGCAGGGTCCCGCATATAGCCGTAAGGAGCGAATGCACCGACAAAAGCCCCCTCCTGCATGTGAGTGGTAAAGGATGAACGTATTTTTTTGCTGATGTCCCTGGCGTACATCTCATTGATAATGTTTTTAAACGGAGCGATATCCGTACAGGGGCTGTCGGAATCGTATCCGTCATTGATGGCAATATACCGCACCTTTTTCGTCGGAAAATAAATTTCTGTATACTGTCCTGTCTGAATATAATCGCGCCCCAGACGCGACAAATCCTTGGTGATCACCATATTGACCCTGCCGCTTTCTATATCCTGTATCATACGCCGGAAATCGGGGCGTTCAAAGGTGGTGCCCGAAATGCCGTCATCCACATACTCATCATAGACAGGATAATGATTCTCGGCTGCGTAAGCCCTGAGCATTTTTCTCTGCGTAGTGATACTGGCACTCTCGCCCTTTCCTTCATCATCTTTTGAAAGGCGCATATAGAGAGCCGCAAAATACTTTCTGTTTTCAGGCAGCATATGATTTCTCAAGCTATTCCCCCTTCAGAGCAAATCTTCCGGCGGCAGGTATCAACTGTCGGCAGCTCCTATTTTCTCAGTCAGTATCTCCAGCAACAGCTCCTTCAGTGCGGGTCCGTCGGAAAATCTTACTTCCACAACAATACCTGTGGTTTTCTCATCCATATCCTATCCCTTCTCACATTTTACATAGAAAACTATGCATAGGTTCTTCATAGATAATTTATGATGCTCTGCTTGTACGGTATGATATCTGCTGAACCTCAAAAACAGGATTTCTTTCCGAAAGATTCTAAAAAGGGCTGCGTACTACCGGCTAACCGATAATACACAACCCCTTTCATAAAAAATCAGCTCTTATTCAACAGAAGCCTTCAGACAGTTGTCACTGACAAGATATGCTGCCACACCACACTGATCGACTCCTGCTTTGTCACGCCAGATTCGCCGGTCCGAATCCCAAAGGCAGCAGCTCCTTTAATGTATAGATATCATAATGTTCCGTATCTGTGGCCAGGATTATCTGGAAACTCTCCGGATCACAGAATTCCATCATCACCTGCCGGCATACACCGCAGGGAGCCGCGTACTCTGTAAGGACACCATTTTTCCCGCCCACAATACAGATGGCATCAAACTCGCGCTCGCCTTCGCTGACCGCTTTGAAAAATGCCGTTCTCTCCGCGCAGTTGGTGGGGGTATAAGATGCATTTTCAATATTGCAGCCCTTATATATTTTCCCCTCCGGTGTATGGAGTGCTGCCCCCACTTTAAAATTAGAATACGGCGTGTATGCGCTCTCCATTGCCTTAACCGCCTGTTTGATCAGTTCTTTTACTGGAATCATAATCTCACCCCGTTTCAGTCTATTTCCCGTTGTCACTGCTGTGCCTTTGCAGCCTTTACCAGACGGCTGGTGCCAAGGCGGTCCGCCCCCAGTTTTACAAAGGCTTCCCCGTCGGCAAAGGAGGAGATTCCTCCTGCTGCTTTTACTTTCTTGTCGCTTCCCGTGTGTTCTCTCATAAGCTTCACATCGTCAATTGTTGCCCCATGGGTGGAAAAGCCCGTGGAAGTCTTGATGTACTCCGCGTCTGACTCTGTGACTGTTCTGCACATGCGGATCTTCTCCTCCTCTGTGAGCAGGCATGTCTCAATGATGACCTTCAGAAGTTTTCCGCCGCAGGCTTTCTTAACCGCCTGGATCTCTTCCTTAACCAGATCATATCGGCCCTCTTTCACCCATCCCAGGTTGATGACCATGTCAATTTCCTCTGCTCCGTTCTTCACAGCGTCCGCAGTCTCAAAAATTTTCACTGCAGTGGTATTGTACCCATTGGGAAAGCCGATAACTGTGCATACCGGCATTTTGTCTCCCAGGTACTCTGCTGCCTGTTTCACATAAGACGGCGGTATGCAGACAGATGCCGTCTGATAAGCCACCGCGTCATCGCATATAACCTTTATTTCCTCCCAGGTAGCTGTCTGCGCCAGCAGTGTATGGTCAACTTTACTTAATATTTCTTTCTGTTCCATTCTGATATCCTCCTCATAATTTTTCACTGTCATGATATTCTTCTATTCTATTCCGATACTGTCAGTTTGTCCAGACAGGAAATCCCTATAGTACCATCCGGCATTGTTACATGAAAATTATCTGCTATGGTGGCCCCGATCCTTGCAAAGTCACTGCTCTCCTCCAGCTCTCCCCCGCACTGAAATGCAGGTGAATACGCCAGAAACGGAACCTTCTCCCGTGTGTGGTCCGTCCCGGAATATGTGGGGTCATTGCCGTGGTCTGCTGTCAGGATCAGCAGGTCTTCTTTTTCCAGACTGCCAAGCAGTACGCTCAGCTTTTCGTCAAACTGTTCCAGCTCACGGGCATATCCCTCCGCGTCCCTTCTGTGTCCCCACAGGGCGTCAAAATCCACCAGATTCACAAAGCAGAGTCCGTGAAATTCTTTCCCCGCCGCCTCTATGGTCTGTTCCATCCCGTGAAGGGAGCTTTTTGATTTGTATGCCCGGGTAATCCCCTCTCCGTCGAAGATATCCTTGATCTTCCCGATAGAGATCACATCACAGGATGCCTCTTTCAGCGCATCCAGAACCGTTTTCTGAAAAGGCTTCACCGCATAATCGTGACGATTTGCCGTGCGTTTGAACTCCCCTTTTTTTCTGCCTACATAGGGGCGGGCGATCACTCTGCCCACCATCCATTCCTCCCGCATGGTCAGCTCCCTGGCAATCTCGCAGTAGTGGTACAGGTTCTCAAGACCCATGGTCTCCTCATTTCCGCAGATCTGCAGGACGGAATCCGCGGAGGTATAGACAATGAGGTGACCCTCATTCACTTCTTCCTCCCCCAGCTCCTCCAGGATCTCCGTGCCGCTGGCGCTTTTATTTCCGATGATTTTTCTTCCGGTGCGCTTTTCCAGCTCACGAATCAGTTCTTCCGGAAAACCATGCTCTGTAAAAGTCTGGAAGGGTTTGGTAGTGCGAAGCCCCATCATCTCCCAGTGTCCGGTCATGGTATCCTTTCCGCTGCCGGCCTCTCTCATGGCCGAATAATAGGCAAGAGGAGACGGCGTACTGTCAACCCCGTTAAGGGGAAGGATATTCCCTATCCCCATTTTCTCCAGGATGGGAATCCGAAGAGGCTGCCCTTTCCTGTATCTGTAATCCGCTATATGGCCCAGGGTATTGGCACCTGCGTCTCCGAACTGCACCGCATCCGGCATAGCCCCTACACCCAGGGAATCCAGCACAACCACAAAGATACGTTTGAATTTCTCCATAATCTGTCTCCTTTATTCTGCTCTTAAATCAGTTTCACATTCACATATTCAGCTTCTATTTCTGACGCGTCGGCGATTCCCTCATCCTTTAAAATGGTGATCTCATTATCCGCTATCTTTTCGTATATGGCGTCATACTGCTCCTGTGTAAATACCGTAAATCTGGAAGTTTCCATGGGAAGCTGCACGCCATCCTCTGAGGCATCCAGCGTAATGCTCTCTCCGCCTTTAAATTCCCCGTTATAAAAATCCGTCAGATAGTCATAGACTGCTTTGCTCAGATTTTTCATGGCAGAGGTCATGACAGTCTCCGACTCTGCGCTCTGGTCCACGTCCACGCCAATCACCTTTTTCCCTGCGTTTTCCGCTGCTTTCATGACGGAGTTGCCCACAGGGCCGCCGCAGGAGAAGATCACCTCTGTACCCTCATTGTACCAGGATGCCGCTTTAGCCATGTTCTCCGGGGATGCCTCAAAATTTCCCACATAGGTGTACTTCATATCAATACTGCCCGGAGCCATGCCTTTTTCTTTTGCCGCGTAGTCCGCGCCCTGAATAAATCCATAGCCATAACGGATAACCGCCGGAACTGCAATCCCGCCCATAAATCCCAGTTTTGTGCAGCCTTCATAGACCGCCGCATAACCTGCCAGAAAACCCGCCTGCTCCTCCGCAAAATAGATGGACGCAGTATTCTCCCCGATATCCGGTTCTGCAGAATCTGCGGAATGAGGCGTCCCGTCCAAAATTATGAACTTCACCTCCGGGTGCTTCTGCTGCATGGTGTGGACGGGAATCTCATACAGATACCCCGGACACACCACCACCTTGGCGCCGCCTTTTGCCGCCAGATTGATGGAGGTGGTAAATGCCTCATCTGATTTCTCAGTGGGCTGATAATACTTATGGGTAATGCCGAATTCCTCCGAATATTTTGCAAGTCCTTCCCATGATCCCTGGTTGAAAGAACGGTCATCAATGCTTCCCACGTCTGTACTCAGGGCCAGCTCCGCGCCTTTTCCGCTGCTGACCTTTGCCGCCTGCTTTGCGCCCAGCCCGCATCCTGTCAGGGATGTACAAAGCGCTGCCGCCAGAAACAGACTTATCACTTTTTTCATCATTCTCTTATACCCTCCTATCTGCTTCCTTTGTCATATGGAATGCCTTCCGCCTTCGGAGCTTTTGATTTGCCGGAAGAAAAGGCAAGTACGATCAGTGTGACCACATACGGCAGCATTTTATAGATCTCATTGGGTATGGGCAGGTCCTTGATGACCGGAATCCCTGAGTACGCGCTGGCAAGTGTCTTCAAAATACCGAAGAAAAACGCCGCACCCAGAATCCCCTTAGTCCTCCACTGACCAAAGATCAGCACTGCCAGTGCCAGGAAACCGTATCCTGCCACGCTTGCATTAAAATTAGTGGAAGTCGGTATCACGAAGATCAGTCCGCCCACACCTGCAAGGACACCGGAGATCAAAACCCCCGCATATCTGATCTTATACACATTGATTCCCACAGAGTCCGCTGCCTGGGGATGCTCGCCGCAGGCACGCAGCCGAAGACCGAACCTGGTCCTGCTGATCAGAACGGAGGCTGCAATAAAGATCAGTATTCCAATGTAAGTGGATAGATAGCAGTTCTGGAAGAACATAGGCCCAATAACCGGAATATCTCCCAGAACCGGCACCTTTTCAATATGGAAGGTATCCGTAAAAGGAACCTGGGATTTTCCTTGTACCATTCTCGCCATAAAAAGAGCAAAGGCCGGTGCAAACATATTCAGTGCCGTACCGCTGATCGTCTGGTCTGCTTTCAGATTGACGGAGGCAAACGCATGGAGCAGAGAGAAAAAAGCCCCCCGCACCCCCAGCCACTAAAAATGCCAGCAGAAACAGCCCCTGCCCGCTCAAACGGTCCTGAAATACATTGATAAACCCAATGCTGATAAACGCACCCATAACCATAATACCTTCCAGAGCGATATTGATCACGCCGCTTCGCTCAGAGAACATTCCGCCCAATGCCACGATCAAAAGGGGAATGGAAAAAAACATGGTCTGCTGTATCAAAAAATAGATAATGTTCATGATGCTGTCTCCTCCCTTTTCGATTTCTTCGTCCATCTGCGGATAACTGTCTTAAACAGCAGGGAAAATGCCCCGAAGTATATAATAGCTGAAATGATGATATCTATCAGTTCAGGGGTAAAGCTCAAAAGCTGAAGATTATAGCCGCCTATGGTGATATGTGCAATAAAGAGGCTGGCTAACAGAATGCCGAAAGGATTGGACAATCCCAAAAGTGCAACGGATATCCCTGAAAATCCCTGAGACGCGATCACATCCAGCACCTGCATATGCTTTCCGAAATCAGACAGGTATAAAAGTGCTCCGCCAACACCTGAAAGTGCGCCCGCAATAACCATGGACAGTATGATATTCTTTCTGGCATTGATGCCTGCATAACGGCTGGCATCCGGGTTCTTGCCGCAGGCTTTCAGCTCATACCCGAACGCCGTCTTATTGATCAATATGTACATTCCCACCACGAACAGGACTGCGATGAGGATTCCGATATTCAGATTGGCCTCCGGAAAAAGCTTGTCCAGACCTGCCTTTGGCAGATAAGCGGTCTTCGCAACCGGGACACTCTGGTTGCCAGTCTGGTCGTAGACCGTCTTTGTGATCAGCAGGTTTGTCAGATAAAGGCCGATATAATTCATCATGATAGAGGAGATCACTTCATTTACATTTGCCACTGCCTTTAAAAATCCCGGCACCAGGCCCCACAACGCACCGGCCGCGGCTGCGCCTAAGATTGCGATCAGCCAGTGGATAACGGCCGGCAATGCCGGGGAACTCCCCCCACTGTTTATCAGCCAGTGGATACTGCCCGGAAGTCCGGTGCACTTCACGCCAATGAGAACCGCCACATAGGCTCCCACAGTAAACTGCCCGGATGCGCCTATGTTAAACAGCCCTGTCTTCCAGGCAAACCCAACAGAAAGTCCTGTCATCACAATGGGGGTTGCCAGATAAAGAGTCTGGGATATCCCGCTCATGCCGTCCACAAATCCGCCCTGTAAAATCGTGAGGAAACCGGAAAACATTTCATTGGAGTTGGTGATCAGAAGGATAAACAGTCCGAACAGCAGCCCCGCTGCCACCGCCAGCACGGAGGAGAGAAAACTTTCCACTCCCTCATTTCCCTTCTTATTCTTTTGTTTTAACATGCCGCATCCCCCTTTCCTGTTCCGGCCATATAAAGCCCCAGTTCCTGGATCGTCACATCTTCCGGCTTCACATCCGCAACTATCTTCCCTTCATACATGACAAGTATCCTGTCACTGACATTCATGACCTCATCCAGCTCAAAGGATACTAAAAGAACTGCTTTCCCGGCATCTCTCTGTGCTATGATCTGTCTGTGTATATATTCTATGGCCCCCACATCAAGGCCGCGGACCGGCTGAACCGCGATCACGATCTCCGGGTTTCTGTCCAGCTCCCTGGCGATCACTGCCTTCTGCTGGTTGCCGCCTGACATGCCTCTGGCAATGGACTCCGCGCCGTGGGCACTTCTGATATCATAACGCTCTATGAGCTTCTCCGCATATTTGTCGATTTCATCAAATCTTAAAAATCCATGCTTATCAAACTGCGGGGTGTAATAATTCTGGAGGATCAGATTCTCCTTCAGTGTGTAATCCAGAACCATTCCATGCTTGTGCCTGTCCTCAGGAATATGGGCCATACCGTCCAGACATTTTCTGCGGATACTTTCTTTTGTGATATCCTTACCATTCAGAAACACCTGACCCTCGTCAATCCCCATAAGCCCGGTGATCCCGTAGACAAGCTCTGACTGGCCATTGCCGTCAATTCCTGCAATGCAGACGATCTCTCCCTTCTTCACCTCAAAGGATACATGGTCCACCACATTTTTGCCTGTACGTTTGGAGCGGATCGTCATATCACGAACCGAGAGCGCTGTTCCCAGAGGCTTCATTTCTTTCTTCTCCACGACAAAGTCCACTTTGCGGCCTACCATCATTTCGGACATCTCCTCCTTGCTGGCACCTGCCACATCAATGGTTCCGATACAGCGTCCTTTTCTAAGTACGGTACAGCGGTCTGCCACTGCCTTGATCTCAGCCAGTTTGTGTGTGATGAACAGAATGGATTTTCCTTCGGATACCAACTGTTTCATGACTTTCATAAGCTCATCGATCTCCTGGGGTGTCAGCACAGCGGTGGGTTCGTCAAAGATGAGGACATCATTATCGCAGTAGAGCATTTTTAAGATTTCCACTCTCTGCTGCATTCCCACCGTGATATCGCTGATCAAAGCGTCAGGGTCAATTTTAAACTTATAGCGTTCGCTCAGCTCCACCACCTTTTTTCTGGCCTCATCCATTTTCAGGAAACGGTGTTTTACCGATTCATGTCCGAGCACGATGCTCTCCAGCACCGTAAAATTATGTACCAGTTTAAAATGCTGATGTACCATTCCGATTCCCAGCGCATTGGCATCGTTCGGGTTATTGATCGTCACAGGCTTTCCGTTCATCCTGATCGTTCCCTGCTCCGGCTGGTACAGCCCGAACAGTACACTCATCAGGGTGGACTTTCCTGCACCGTTTTCGCCCAGCAGCGCGTGAATCTCACCTTTTTTCAGTTTCAGCGTAATGTCGTCATTTGCCTTGAAACTGCCGAATTCCTTGGTGATATGTTCCATTTCAATTACATACTGCTCCACTTAAAAACCTCCTCCGCCGTGTTTCAGCCTCTCCCCTCTCTTGTGTGGGATTCCAGCCTTCTGCGTTATTTATCTTCCCGGATCAATATTCTCAGCGCTTCCACAGCCACCTTGATAGCAGCATCCGTATCATGGACCACCGGATTGGAAAGCCCCTGTTTCTCACGTTCCTGATTGGCTACTACCAGGAAATTGGAACCGCAGCGCACTCTCAGGTAGTTGGCAACCACAAACAGTGCGGCCGACTCCATCTCTGAAGCCTTGCAGCCAAGTCTCAGCCATGCCTCCCATTTGTTCATCAGTTCGTAGCTGACCGGCTTTGTCTCCGGCTCATGCTGTCCGTAAAATGCATCCTTGCACTCCACAACACCTGCGTGATACTCATATCCGCAGTTTTTGGCTGCTTTTACCAGCGCGTTGGCCACGCCGAAATCAGCGACCGCCGGGTATTCAATGGGGGCATATTCTTTGCTGGTACCTTCCATGCGGATGGCGCCTGTGGCAACCACAATGTCTCCGCCCTTTACATTTACATCCATACCGCCGCATGTGCCCACACGGATAAAGGTATCTGCCCCGCTCTTTACAAGTTCTTCCATGGCGATGGACGCTGACGGCCCGCCGATTCCCGTTGATGTGACGCTGACTTTTTCTCCGTCCAGATATCCCGTATATGTCACATATTCTCTGCTGTCTGCCACCAGTACAGGGTTGTCAAAGTATGCCGCGATCTTACTGCATCTCTTAGGGTCTCCCGGAAGAAGCACATATCTTCCCACATCCCCTTTCCTTATATTCAGATGATACTGCACGCCCTCTTCTGCGTAATTCATATGTATTTCCTCCTTGTTTGTACCTGTATATTTTTTCTATACATGCATATTACCACTTGTATAATTTTCTGTCAATCAAATTACTATGCATAATATATACAATATTTATCCGCTAATTTTGTGCATATATTACAACTCCATCTGTTAAGGTGCTTACATTTATCCGTCAAATATTAGACATGTTACTCTTTACAGACCTAGTGTAGAGCCAGTGCAGGATGCAGAGCACATAGCAGTATACCCAGATCTGACTGAATAATTAGTACATGTTTTCAAATTGACTAATATAATGTAAAGTTGTATAATTGTCATATCTTATTTTGATATTACCATATTGCCGACGGAGGAGAATGATATGAATGAACCACTAGACAACAAGGTTCCCAAAACAGGAATGTCCGAAGAAAAATCAAGAAAATTGAAGCATGTAAAGGTCTATGATCAGCTCTATGCCCAGATTCTGAGCGGGGAATATCCCAGGGGATCACAGCTCCCCAGCGAGCCGGACCTGTCTAAAAAGATGGGGGTGAGCCGTATGACACTCCGCCAGGCACTGGCTCTGCTCAGAGAAGACGGGCTGATCCACAACGTACAGGGAAAGGGTAATTTTGTACAGGAAACAAAGAAGGCGCCTGTAAAAGACTTCACCAATCTATGCAATCCTGTGTTCCAATGCGGCCAGACCATAACAGAGACGGAGACAGAATACCGCCTGGAACCTCCCACGGATTTTATCAGCAATATCATCGGCAGGAAAACCCCTGTAGTCGCCATTATTGACCGGTGGTATAAAGACCAGCCGGGAAGCACATTTGCCTACTCCCTCAGCTTTATCCCTATCGAGACAGTTACCAGGTTCAATATTGACTTTACAGACACGGACAGCCTGACACAATTTCTGAACAAGGATGTATACAGCCATGCTGTCTCCTCCACTCTGAATCTGAGAGGATCAGACACAGGCAACTTCACGGCCCAGAAATACAGGCTGTCCGAAAAAAATACATTTCTGATGATACAGGAAAATCTGTACGATGACTCCGGCCTCACCCTGGCAGCTTCCAAGCACTATATCCCTCTGGAATCCTGCAACCTGGTACTGACTTTCCGAAAATAGACTCAGAAACCGGAAACAGACCCAGAGGCCGGAAACAGCTCAGAGAAGTGATACCGGCCCGCAGACTGCGCAGATTTCCCTGTCAAGAGCCTCATAAAAATCAGCCATATGTTTTCCGTCAACCAGAGCATGGTTACACAGCACGGATACTGGCATCAGGACTTTTTCCTCCTGTTTGTAATACTTTCCCCAGGTGATCCTCGGATTGCTGTCCGCAGGAATGGGGACAGGCTGGATAAACGAGGTGTAGGTCAGCCAGGGAAGCGTTGAGATAAATATTTTGTCATTGCTCTCCTCCCTGTCCTCCTCAATACTCCTCTCGCTTTTTGCCGCTTCCTGCGCCCGTACAGCGTAGTCCAGATAATCAGGAAACGGCATACTGCTTTCCAGAGTACAGTAGCAGTATGTTCCATCCTCCAATGCCACTGTGTGTGACGTTCTGCAGGATTCATATTCTACAATACTGTTATTTACAATACGCTGCCTGAATTCAGGGACACCGTTTGCCGCCTTTGACACGCAGTAGCAGAACGTGAGGAAAAAGGGCAGTTTCTCTGCCTTAACCTTTTTTAATAAATCTGTTATCTCAACATTGACTGTTACTCCCACGTACGGGTAAGATAAACTGTTGAAATAATCAAAGTGGCTTTCCCGTTTGTAATCCTTTAAAATTCGTTTTTTTCTTTCCATAAATACCTCCTGAAATAAAGCACCAAAAGTACGCCCGGCGGACTTTCTGCTGCATGAATAAAAAAGCCGTAAACATATGACTATAATCCAAAGAATTATAATCAACTATTTACGGCAGTTGGTAGAAACGCTCAACCATATTATGAGCTTATATAACTGTTTTCATTATAAACGATTGCGGTTATGATTGCAATGCAAATTCCAGGATATCTTCCCGCATCTCGAAGCGGATACCATTTTCACATTTCTCTCTCCGTACTTCCCCGTCACATCTGATGTCATTGACATGCATGAGCTGTACAAAGACATGTTCTGCCTGCCCCTGCAGCTCCAATGTTATATTTTCTCCCATGCGTTTCACATTCAGCTTAAGGACCGGCTCCCCTGAGGTATTATAGACCCTGCAGTCCTTTTCAAACGCTTCGGGTATTTCATACAATTGAAACGTCACCCCATCCGCGTAATCATAGACCGGAGTATCCTCCTCTGCGCCCACCGGGAGAATGGTTCCCGGACGGACAAACAGCGGCATATGGAAATAATCATAATTCCGTCTGTACCACTTGCCGCCCTCCAGGATTTCGCCGTCCAGATAATTGGTCCAGCACCCATTTCCCGGCAGGAAAAACTCCGCCTGGCCCTCTTCATTGAAAATAGGGGCAACCAGCAGGTCACTTCCAAGCATATACTGGCGCTCCAGATGCAGAGAAGTGGGACACTGTGGGAACTCCAGCATCATGGCCCTCATCAGGGGAACTCCCTCCTCCAATACCTGCACACTTCCGCTGTACAGATAAGGCATCAGCCTGCATTTTAGGTTCGTAAACGCCTTCAGTACCCTGCAGGACTCCTCGTCAAAATACCAGGGTGCCCGGTAGCTCTGCTCCCCGTGAAGCCTGCTGTGCGTGGACAGCATTCCGAACTGCACCCATCGTTTATACAGGTCCGGTGTTGCTGTCCTACAGAATCCGCTGATATCGTGGGCCCAATACCCGTACCCTGACTGGCAGAGTGACAGACCGCCCCTCAGACTTTCCGCCATGGAAATATAGGAAGCTTCATTATCCCCGCCCCAGTTAAAGGGGAATTTCTGGGTTCCGGCCGTAGCTGATCTGGAAAATACGCATCCCTCCCCCTTCTTCTCCTGAATCAGCTCATAAACCGCCTGATTATAGAGATAGGGATAATAATTATGCATTTTCGCAGGATCTGAACCGTCAAAATAGACCACATTCGTTGGAATCCGCTCTCCGAAATCCGTCTTCAGTGCATCCACTCCCATATCCAGCAGAGCACCCAGTTTGCTTTGATACCAGCGTACCGCTTCAGGATTTGTAAAATCCACAATTGCGATCCCTGACATCCAGTTATCGGACTGCCACACATCCCCGTCCTTTGTCTTCAAAAAGTATCCATTGTCTTTGCCCTCCCGGAACAGATAAGACTCCTGGCTTATGTATGGGTTGATCCACACACAGACCTTCACACCTCTTTCATGGATAGCATCCAGCAGCTTTTTGGCATCCCCGAACCGCTTTGACCAGACAAAATCACAGCATTTAAAATCATCCATCCAGCGCGCGTCGAAATGAAACACGGACAGGGGGATGTCATATTCTTTCATCTTGTCAATGGTATCCAGTGTGATCTGCGCGTCTGAATCCGGCATCCAGCTTGTGGAGAGCCACAGGCCGTAGGTCCAGGCAGGTGGAACCGGTGTCCTTCCGGTGAGGGCCGTGTAATTTGACAGAACATCTTTCGGTTCGCTGCCCCCGATCACCATATACTCCAGTTCCTCCTCCTGCACTGCGATCTCCACGTGGCGCACACTCACATTGGCCACCTCAAAGCCCACTCTGGCAGGGGTATTTACAAATACACCGTAGCTTTTGCTGGACAGATAAAAGGGAATATTCTTATAAGCCTGATTTCCGTTGGAACCTCCGTCACGGTTCCAGCAGTCAACAGACTGCCCGTTTCTGATACAGGAAGTAAAGCGCTCTCCCAGGCCGTAGATATATTCTCCCACATCCAGACTCAGCATTTCCCGAATATAGTTTTCGTTTTGGCTGCTTCTACCGTTTCTTCCATTATAGTCACACAGCTTATCTGCCTCATATTCCGCGTCTGTGACATAAGCCGTTCCCTTTTCCCCGCATCTTGTAAGGAAACGTCCGTCGAAATAAAAAGCAATACCAAAATCTCCAGTTTTCCTTACCACTGCTTTCATCCTGCCGTTTGTTACAGTGATTTCCTGCTCCATCTCGCATACTTCCATATCCCGATAGGAAACATCCAGGTCAAAGTATGGCCCGCACTCCTTTTTGCCTGTAAAATGATAGACCTTGACAGCCAGTATGTCCGCTTTCGGGGCAGTGATGGTAAAATGAAGGACCGGTCCGGCTATCGTATCCCTGAGTGACCGTATCTCCGTACAGGGCACCATGAAATGCACCTGATCCTTCTCTGCCCTCCACTCCCACAGGGAATGGGCCCTGTGAAGCTTATATCCGTTTCTCGACTCCCATAATCCGTCTGTAAACCGCATTGTCAATCTCCTTTCAAACTATGCATAGCTATTGCCTATTCCGCTTCTGCTGATATTTCCATTGTAAGCTATCCTGTTTGATTTTCCATTACAAGTTTGCGATACTGCCATGACTAATTCGTCTTTTCAGAACTCTTGGCTGTCTCCCGGATTCCCTCCTCCATCATGCACAGAGCTTCCAGCGCACTTCTAAAATACCTCCTCCTTCCGTCCGTGCCCCTGAGCTGCCCCTGCCAGCTGTTATGCTGTGTGCAGAATATCTGCAGAAGATAAAAGCACGCTGCCTTTTTCCCAAATCCGGAATCATGCAGGGAATGAAACTCCGGCAGTTCGGCAGTTCCTGCCCGGCTGTTTTCCAGATAGGATAAAACTGTGTTTATTTTCAGCAGCATGTCCCCAAAATCATGAAACCTGAGTATTTCACTATAATTGGGGTTCATGATCCATCCTTTCGGCGTATTCTCTCTGATGGTCTCCACATGAATAAAAAAATCTCCGCCTCTCATTTCTCAATCCTCCTATGTACTGTCGGTTATCCCATGTGATCTTTTCATTTATGGGTTGAGTACATAATGGTGATTATGCCGTAAAATTACAGTTCAAAGCATTCTATATCATATATCCAAAAACTGTAATGTTCTTTCTATCATTGAGAAATGCAGCCATATTGTTTTAGAAACACATGAAAAGCAGACCGGTGTGCGGAAAATAACGGCTCCGGTCTTTTTTCCATGTTCTCTTATACATCAGGCGTCTAAAACCGGCAGAAAATAAGCTGGCGGATCAAATATTTGTTTTTCTTAACCAGGTATGTTAGAATATCACTATGTAACTTTCATTGAGGATTCCAGGTGCATGATGGCATAATCACCATTATGCAGTCAATTCATGTAGTGATAACAAGCTTCATCATTTCAAGCTGTCTTAAATGTTCTCTTCCGCTTTCCATTGTATAGATACGTGTCGTGGAAATATTTGCGTGCCCTAATAAATCCGCCAGTTTTACCAAATCCTTCTCCAGCATATAATAAGCCTTTGCAAACAGATGGCGCAGATTATGGGGAAACACCTTTTTCGGCTCCACCCCGGCACTTTGGCACAGAGATTTCATATCTCTCCATATATTGTTCCTGTCCAGAGGTCTGCCGCTTTTTGTGCGGAAAACGGGACCGCTCTCAATACCGGTCTCTTTGCAGTAACTCCGAAGCGCGCGGCATAAATCCCGGTGCAGAAAAACGGTACGGCTTTTTCCTTTACACGCTACGAATGCCTGTCCCGTACTCAGGGCTTCTTTCGTAATGTACTGAAGCTCCGATACACGAATCCCCGTCGCACAGATAGACTGCAGCAAAAGGGAGAGCCTTCTGTTTCCCTTCTGATCTGCTGCTTTTACAAGACGCACATACTCCTCACGGGTCAGTTCTTTTTCCGGTCTGGAAAAGATCTCCCTCTGTACTTTCAGCGGCTTTACCTTCATCTGCGGCATACCTGCAAATTCCAGATAGCTGTTCACAGCGGCCAGCATAGAATTAATACTGACAGGCGCATGAGTTTCTCTCAGCTTTTCCTTCCATCTCAGAACTGCTTCTTTGTCCATTTTCTTCCCATCCAGAAACGTAAAAAAGGCGCGCAGATCACGGATGTATTTCTCAACAGTCTTCTGGCTGCGTTCCTGATACAGCAAATGTTCTTCATATTCTCCCAGAATTTTCTGTGTATTTCTTTTCATTTTCCTGCTTCCTTTCTCTGTTTTTACTTATTCTACCGCATACAGAAAAAAGTTATGCTCCGCAGATATCAAAAAATCCTGATCTTGACCAACCATGTGCATGGGCTTTGGATGCAACGCAGCGGGTGTCACCGGATGCCGTATCATAGACTCCCCCAGGGAGCGCCTGATCGCCATACTGACCAACAGCCTGGTTCCCTGCAACGGAAGATTTCCCACTATTTTAGCTGTTCTCACCATGTTCTTTGCCGCCGGCACCGGGCTTTTTACTTCCCTGTCCCTTGCGCTTTTACTGGCGGCCACCATACTGCTGGGTATTTTCATGACGTTTTTCTCATCCTGGCTTTTGTCTAAGACAGTACTGAAGGGGGTTCCCTCCTCTTTTACGCTGGAACTTCCGCCTTACCGGCGGCCCCAGTTCTTCCGTGTGCTGGTGCGCTCTGTTATGGACCGCACCCTTCACGTACTCTGGCGGGCACTGATCGCGGCGGCCCCTGCAGGACTCATTATCTGGATACTGGCAAATGTAACTGTGGGGGATACTTCCCTGCTGCTGCATTTTGCCGGATTCCTGGAACCTGTGGGACGGCTTATGGGACTGGACGGTATCATTCTGCTGGCTTTCATCCTTGGACTTCCGGCCAATGAGATTGTGGTACCCATCATGATCATGGCTTACACGGCACAGGGGACACTGACTGATTCCGGCAGTCTTGCAACCCTGCACACCTTGCTTGTACAAAACGGCTGGACCTGTTTTACTGCTGTTTCCATGCTTTTGTTCACACTCATGCACTGGCCCTGCGCCACCACACTTCTCACCATCAAAAAGGAAACACACAGTTTGAAATGGACGTTTTTGGCATTTCTCATTCCCACGGTTTTAGGCTTCGTCTTTTGCTTTTTATTTAATTGTATGGTGCGGCTGTTCATATGAACAGCCGTCCCCGCTGCCAAAACGAACACGCTCTAAGGCAGGATATCCACATTTTCCAGTAAGAACTTAATGAACACCTTGCTTGCAATGGGAATCGTGTTTTTATCCTGTGTGATAATCCCGATTTTTCTCTTCACAACCGGCTGTATGGGCCGCACTGCCACATGGTGGCTGGATTTGCACAGGATCAGCTCCGGTATGATGCTGACCCCCAGGCCCTCCTCAATCATGAATAAAATGGAGTAGTCATCATGGACACGGAGTTTTATGTCCGGTTCTATCTGTTCGGCATGAAACGCAGTCAGAGTCTCGCTGAAAGCCCCTTCTTCCAGAAGAAGAAACGGTTCCTTTGCCAGATCCTGCATGGTGACATACTCCTGTTCACAGAGGGGATGGCCGGTGGGGAGCACAGCCATCAGTTTATCCTCCTTTATGAGCCTGGTCCTGATTCCCTTGACCGCGTCCGGGTTCACAAATCCGAAATCCACCTCCCCAATCCGCACCCACTCCGGTATCGTAGTATAGTCCCCCTGATGAAGTACGAATTGTACATTGGGGTACTGTATCTGAAACTTTTTGATCAGCTTTGGCAGCCAGTGTGCTGATACACTGGAAAAAGTGCCGATCTTGATCACCCCGGATTCCAGCCCCCGGATCTCCTTCACCATCTCCAGCATGGACTGGTACTGTGCCACGGTCCTCTGGATAAACGGATACAATTTCTCCCCCTCCAGCGTCAGATGAACGCCATAGCGGGAGCGATACAGAAGTTTAATGGACAGCTCCTTTTCCAGGGATGAGATCATCTGGCTCATGGCAGGCTGTGTGTATCCCAGCAGGTTGGCCGCCTTTGTAAAACTTCCAAGTTCAACTATTTTTTGTAGTGCAATATAACGCTGCATTTTCAAATAACCTTTCTGCATATTTATATAATATCTATTTATTTTCCTTATTTTAAAAACCAGTATATACTAATATAAAACCAAAGACAAGGAGATGGAAGAAAATGAAATGTTACATTGCAGACGCCTTTACTGATACCGTATTCAAAGGAAACCCTGCCGCTGTCTGTCTTCCGGAACAGTGGATACCGGATGAGCTGATGCAGAATATTGCCAGGGAAAACAATCTGTCTGAAACGGCATTTACGGTCACAAAAGGGGATGCGTATGAACTGCGCTGGATATCCTTTCTGACCAAAAGCGGAGAACTTACCGTCAGAAAAAAGGACGGACGATATGAACTGGACATGCCGTCCTATCCCCTGCACCGAATACCGGTCACAGAGGAGATGGCAGCGGCCGTGGGATTTATGCCGGCCGAAGCATGGCTCGGACGTGATCTGGTCTGCGGCTCCGGTCACTGCCATGTCATCCCTATGTGGGCAGAAAAGCTGAAAAGGCAGGATTTCCGCGCCCTGCAGGCTTCTGAAAGAAGCGGTATTTTATACTGCCGTTTTTCCGGGGACAGGGTTTTCATTGCAGGAGAAACCGCCCTATACTCCGTCGCTGAATTGTATGTGCAGGAAAGGCGGGATGACTTATGAACAGCAAAAAGGCTGAAATGCTGATGGTCAGCGTCTCTTTCGTCTGGGGGTCCTCTTATCTGCTGATGAAAATAGGGCTTGGAAACATTGCCCCTTTTAACCTGATCGCACTGCGTTTCGGAATCGCGTTTCTTTTTATGACACTGGTTTTTTCCAAAAAGTACCGCTCAGCCAAGCCTTCCGATATAGGAAAAGGGATTCTGATGGGAATTCTTTTGTTTCTCACATTTTCCGGGATGGTTTATGGTGTCAGCCGTACCACTGCATCCACCGCAGGTTTTTTAGCCAGCACTACCGTTATTTTTATTCCCATTCTGGAGAGTATCATATGGAGAAAACTCCCCCGCAGGCTGGTACTGTCCAGTATTCTTCTTGCCGGAGCCGGCCTGTATCTTCTGACCGCCAAAAATGGGCTTTCCCTGAATGGCGGGGCCATCTACAGCCTGGCAGGTGCGTTTTTTTATGCTGTTTATATCCTTCTGCTTGAAAAAACCTCTAAAACTGCAGACACCTTCCTTCTCAGCACCATCCAGTTTGGTGTTATTGCCGCGTGTGCCTCCGTCTGTATGATGTTGTTTGAAACGCCGTCCCTCCCGGCTTCCCCCGCACAGTGGGCAGCCATACTCTGTCTTGGACTGATGTGCAGTGCTTATGGTTTTCTCGCACAGTCTGTGGCCCAGAAATATACCACGGCTGAGAGAATCGGACTGATTTTTTCCCTGGAGCCAGTATTTTCCGCGGTTCTTTCCTTTCTTATTCTACATGAGATATTGGACTGGACAGATTATCTGGGCGCAGGTCTGATACTTTCCGGTGTGATCCTGTCAAAATTTATGCCTGCTGCCGAAACGGTTAATGCAGAAATTCCGGCGGAATCCCTTTAATCCGGTATTATTGACTATTGTTCATTGACATTTGTTCACTCATCGTGCTATACTGTTTTCAGAAAGTGAGATGATCATATGGCAAAAGATAAGATCAGTGTTTCCAAACCCCCGGAAGAGCGCAGGCAGGAAATCATGGACACTGCCATGCGTGTATTTGCGGAAAAGGGATATGAGCAGACCACCATGCGGGATATCGCATCAGCGGTGGGTGTTGTTCCCGGTCTCTGCTACCGCTATTTTGAATCCAAACAGGTATTATTTGAACAGGCAGTCAGACAGTACGTCTCTGATTACTGCGCTCCCATTGTACGTGCTCTGAAAGAACACAGCGGAGATATGTCCTCCGCTTTTGACCGGGCCGCCGCTCTTTTTTTGACTTCCGGCAGCAGAGAAAAATACGATGCCTTTTTCCACAAGGAGGAGAACCGGACCTTCCACACACTGCTCAGTTACTCTATCTGTGACTATATGCTGCCCTTTGCCGCAGAGTTTTTTGACAGCCTGAACGCAAACGGAACAATCTCCATCTCCGACACAAAATCTTTCTCCCAGTTTATCCTATACGGACAGATTCCGATCATAAACGACGAAAGCATTACCCCGGAAGAAAAAGCGGCAAGAATCAAAGAATACATGAGCAAACTGACAAAGTGATAAGTCCCTCTTAAGAGGGATTTTATTACAGGATTTGAGTGAACTTTGTTCACTGAAAGGATGGTTAATATGAAAAATACAGCGCTTATCACAGGTGCCACAAGCGGACTGGGACTCAGCTATGCAAAATACTTTGCCTCCGCCGGATATGATCTGATCCTCACCGGCCGCCGCAGGGAAATCATACAAAAAAACGCGGAAATACTGCAAAAGCGGTACCACATAAAAGCTGAGGTGCTGATCGTGGAATTGTCAGACCCAAACGGCATCAGCCATTTGCTCTCCTGTATCAGAGACAGGGATATCCATGTTCTTGTAAACAATGCCGGTTTCGGTTTAAAACCGTTCTTTGCCGATACACCCCAAGAGGATATCGAAAAAATGCTGTACCTGCAGATTTTGTGTGTCACACAACTGACACACTGCGTCCTGAAAGGTATGCTGCAGCGCCATGACGGTATTATCATCAATATTTCCTCCGACGGCGCTTTTGCCGTGATGCCTCACAATGTCCTCTACTCCTCCACAAAGCTGTACATTTTGAATTTCACAGAGGGGCTGCACACAGAGCTGGTTGGAACAGGGGTTCATGTGCAGGCTGTCTGCCCCGGCTTTATTGACTCTCATTTTCACGAGAACGCGGGGATGCATATGGATAAGAACAAAAAGGGATTGTTTGGTTTCCGCCAGCCGGATGATATTGTGGCGGATGCCATGAAGGATTTCAGAAAGGGAAAGGTGGTATCCGTTCCGGATACCGGGGCAAAACTCATAAGATTTATGGTAAGATTCATGCCGCGGAAAGCATTCTATAAAATGTCTGCATCCTTCTCCGCCGGCGTCATAAAGAAAAAAGCAAATACCTCAGCCAGCCATAAGTAGCGGCATACTCTGCTTTTCTTCCGCGCTTCTGATGCCTCCCTTTGTTATATTTTTATCACAATTCCATATGATTGTCTGACTATTCTTCCACTTGCTTCCCTGTTGTTTTAAGTGTATCATATAAATAAGAATTATTCTTGAACAGAACAGGCTGCTTACCGTACTGCCCGCGAGTCATCCGCAGACAGACTGTAAACGTTTTCTGGTACAGGCATAAGATAGAAATGAGGGAATGAGGAGGTAGGGAGATGGAAACATCTGGATTTACAAAAAATACGAAGCGCCTTTTAATATGGGGAGCCGGAGATCAGGGGACGGTAGCCCTGGACTGTGCTCTGGCAATGAAGAGATACAGCAGGATTGACTTTCTCGATATCAAAGAGAAAGGACACCGCCAGATTCCCGGTCACACAATTTATGAGGAGGCAAAGGAAAAGGTCAGCGAACTGATACATGGTTATGACGAGGTCATTGTGGCAAGCGGCAGCAATTACCTGCGGGAAAAGAAAATTGCACAGGTGCTGGCTGCAGGGGGTTCCCCTGCAACCCTGATACGGTTATGTGA
>OBXM01000785.1_pt1 | contig 25714 bp, 25 predicted proteins | sample 1538141 | NCBI WGS metagenome assembly OBXM01 (sample SAMEA2580153, study PRJEB22360) | human gut metagenome | biome: human gut; feature: human-associated habitat; material: faeces | place: Denmark | collected 2008/2010 | reverse complement strand
ATAAATAATAATAAAAATGACGAGAATAAACCCATATTTTATTTTTATAAAGCCCAAAGTTTATTCTATACATGTTGCTGTATCGAGGAAGTCCAGATTTTCTTCTAAATTTATTTAAGTCTTTGTAGTAGTAATGAGAAAAATTTTTATATTCATAATTATATTTTTTGAATTGTCTAACATTAGTTGGAATACCTAAATTTAATATTCTTTGTAAATAATACGTAGTTGTATAGGACAAAGCAAATTCTAAATCAGTATTGTGAATTTCATCATATAGTAGAGTTAGATTTTTATGAATTGTATTGATATTTTGGTCGTCCACTTCTTTAAATAAAGATTTGCCAATAGTGTTTTGAAAAGGAATAAAAACTTTGTGTAACAAATGGTCAATGATAGGATTTATTCGATTAGATTTTTGATTAGTACTAAATGTGTATAACCCTATGCTTATATTGATAGCGATTAAAATAATATTTAAGTATGAAGAAATATCAGCATGTTGCATGTGAGTATCCTCCTTTCTTTTTTATTATAACAAAGATAAATAAAGAAAAAAGTGGACATTAATTCATATAAATACCTTTTGATAGTTTTTAAAGACAAAAAGGAGACGAGAATAAATGTTTCAATACAAAGGTACTCGTATTCGAAACAGGCATAAACATGCCTCTGAACGATTTATTTTTTATCTTATGTTGCCGGTTCTGTTGCTAATGAGTGGATTCTTTTCTCTCTTTTACACAACGATCACATGGGAATGGTGCTGTGTTTATTGGATAATCGCATTTGGTTTAGCTGGTCTATTTTCATATATGTGTTTGTATTTTTGGTTCTATAATATTTATCAACGATTGATTCATAAAGGAAAATTAGCAGGGATGGTACATAGTCGACGATTGATTCTTGAAAGAGTATTGAAAAATGGTCGTCGGAAAGTGGTGTACTATCCTAAAATTTTTTATCACTATAAAAATGGCTTGATTCATGTTCGATTGCCGTTAGATTTAGGCCCCTTTCAAGATCGGTTTAATGAGATGGCTGGGCAACTAGAAGAAGCCTTTTTTTGTGATTTAGTAGAAGAGCAACGAGAGAAAGATTATATTTGTTATACCTTTTTATACGATGTGGAAAAAAATCGTATTGGGATTCGAGATATAACCGTAAAAGATGGCATAATCACCTTAATGAAGAATGTTCAATGGGCATTTAATAAAGCACCACATGCCATAATTATAGGAAGTACTGGAGGTGGAAAAACGTATTTTATGATGTCTTTGATCTATGCATTATTACCGTATAGTACATTTGATATTTGTGATCCAAAACGTGCAGATTTGGCTAGTTTAGAAAAAATACCAATTTTTAAAGATCAAGTTTTTTATGGTGGTGGTATTTTATCTTGTTTAATAAATCTAGCTAAAGAAACCGCTAATCGATACGATTTTTTAAGAGAACAGCCCGAGTATGAGTTAGGGTACGATTATACTTATTATCATCTAACTCCTCATTTTTTGGTGATTGATGAATGGGCAGCATATTATGCATCGTTAGATACTAAAGAAAAAAAGAAGGCAATGGGATGTTTGAACCAAATTGCTTTAATGGGTCGTCAATGTGGCGTGTTTTTAATTTTAGGTACCCAACGTCCAGATACAAAGTATTTGGACGGCGCGATACGAGATAATTTTGGTTTACGTGTAACACTGGGAAGAGTATCCAAAGCTGGGTATAAGATGATCTTTGAACATACAGTAAAATCATTATTTAATAAGCCGATTAAAGGTCGTGGTTATATTGATTCGGGAACCGATCAAGTACGAGAATTTTATGCGCCATTTATCGATATAACAAGATTTAACTTTTTTGCGGAATTTAAACAACTATCTGATCAATTAATGGCTGAAAAAATCAAGGAGACGAAAGAGGGAAAAAATGTATGAAGAAATCCCAGCTACATGTGGAACTCGATTAGGAATAAAAGATTTAATGATTGACTCTTTTTTGGCAATTGTTTTCAGTGAGAAGAGATTAAGCTTCTTTATCAATAAAAAAGTAGAGAATCGTTGGAGAGTAGAACGTATGTATCCAACGAGTTAACTGATTGGTTACAGTTGCCTTATGACAATTATCGAAGGCGAATATGACGGGTTTTTACTTCAAATAAAAGTGCTCGATCCTATAGTGACCAAATTGTCGAAAAAGCAGCGGAACAGCCTGTTTTTTATGGACGATTCAAAGGACTTTCCTGTTCTTATGTTAAAAGTAAAGACCGGTCTCGACTGTACCTACAAGTAGAGGATATTAACTTGTCCTTTGCGTTGCCAGAAAATTAAATTTGTCCTCATTAGAATACGGAAGATGCTGTGCGTATGCTCCACAAGCAAACAAGCCTCAGGGCGGAAGGACGCGGAAGCGTCCTAGCGTTAGCGAAAGCCCTGAGGTGCAGGGTGCGTTGTGGGGCGTGCGCGTAGCGCACGCCTAAAACCCCCATATTCTAACAGGGGGGTAGAATTTATATTCGGTGGCAAAGATGGGTGATTGAAACATTGATATAACACTATTTTGCTTCAAAAATTTTGTGATATTTTTCTTCGCTTTGTAACATAAAATATCACAAAAGAAAGGAAAGATATATTTGGATGGGACACAATTAAAGCAAATGCGGTTAAGTCGGAATTTGACACAGAAATTAGTGGCAGATACATTAGGATGGCCACAATCTTTTTTATCAATGATAGAAAATGACCAACGAAGTTGCTCGAAAGAACAAGAAGAAGCACTTTGTGAATTTTATGCGAATTTTTCAAGTTTTACGAGTTTAGAAATTAAATTTGATTATGTCCGTGTACGAGTTCCGACAAATGATACGAAAACAGTTGTGGAAGAAATTTTGGGAATGGATTTTAACTCTTTTTTTTATGCAGAAACCCGCTTATATGGTTATATTGAAATGTATCAAAAAGGCATGATCCGTGTATTAAATTCTAAAAAAGGTGACGATAAAGGAGTGTTGATCGAATTATCTGGTCAAGGCTGTCGGAATTATGAAAGTGTACTGGATGAACGAAATGATAGTTGGTATCAATTCTTTACACGATGTGTCTCTTTCAATGGTGTGTCTCGAAGAATTGATATTGCGGTAGATGATTTTGAAGAACTATTTTCTTTACATGAATTTGCACAAAAACTAAATCGTGGCGAATTTGATTCAAAATTTCGAACCTGGCGATTTCAAGAAGAAAAACAGTTGTTAGATAATCTAAGTAGTGGCTTATCTGTTTATTTAGGTAGTTCACAAAGTTTGATGTATTTTTGTTTTTATCAGAAGAATTATGAAATTGCAAAAAAGCAGAAACTTCCGTTGGAAGAGGTCGAGGTAAAAAATCGTTATGAAATTCGCTTACGTGATGCAAAAGCGGTCAGTTTTATTGAACAATACTTAAATAAAGTAGATTTTTCAGATTTAACGATGGGGATTTTAGCCAATCAGTTAATAATGTTTGAGGGAGAGAAAAACACAAATGTGTGGAAACCATGGGGAAAATTGATTCAGAACGTTGGAAAAGTCAATTTGACAGTGACACCAGAAAAGCCAAATTATAATCGGAAATTGATGTATTTAAAGACACAACCTGCTCGTACAATGAAGATTGTAAAAACTGTGGATGAAATTTTAGGATTGAATCGATTTGGAGAAATTTTAGAAGAAACAGAATTACGGGAACAAGATGAAAAAATTGTAGAAGATGAGGTGCGTGCTGTTTATGAATATATACAAGAAAATCCAGACGCGATTCATTATTTGCTATAAAGCTTGCGATAAGATGGGTGAAACATGATTAAAACAGAAGACCAATGATGGGGAGAGTATATGATTGCTTGTTAACGATTAATAAAAGAAACGATCCTATGTGTTGGAAATGATCTACAGTTATTTAAAGAATATTTAGATTATCAACAATCAATCAAAATGTTACATGTAGAAATAGGGGAAGTATTAAGCTACCGTATTAGTGATTCGTTAAAATATTCGTTGACAAAGATTTATTTATATGCAACACAAGTATGTGGATATACGAAAAAGCAGTAAAAACAATGATGAAATATGACGATTTGCCAAGCAAGATATCCTAGATTTACAACAAGTATTGGAAGAAAAACTATATCTATATATGAAAAATAGAGGGGAAAAGAAATGATTCGATTTTTATTTTCTGTAGGTTGGCATTTTTTGAAATTACTGTTTCTTTTAGTTTGTATTGTCTGTAGTATTATTTGGTTATTAACACTTTAAAGAAAGGAATATGTTGGAAAAATGGGACAGTATTTTCTTACCGGTGTTTGGTATGTATTGAAATTAGTGATTATTTTAGGTATTGCCTATATTTGTTTTAGAATTTTATTATCGGGAGAAGGAATGCCAACGCCAAAAGATTTTATCATAAGCGTGTTGAATTTTGTGGCGGATCAAATACAAGTGATAATTCATTGGGCGCAGCAACGTTTTGGATAAAAAAATATATTTAAAAAATTTAATGTTTAGAAGTGGGCTATGTGATAGAAAATTTCGAGTATAAGTTATCTAGATTGCCAAAGAAAAAGGGAGCTACACAAAAAGAGCTGGCTAATAAATTAGGTGTCAATGTACAAAGCGTTTCTAATGTTGAGGAAGATAAGAGCTAACTACATTTAGTAATTTAGAAAAAATAGTTTCTTTCTTTGATGCTTCATCGATTGAATTATTTGGTACGAATAGGGATCGAATAATTGCAGATGTTCCATTAATATTAGAAGATATGGATAATTTATTTAAAAAAATTTGAATGATCTTTATGACTAAAAAAGTAATCAAACAATTAAAAAAAGAAGTTTCTGTTTTTGATGGAAAAAACCTATCAAAAAGAACCAGTTATTGATCTTTTTGATAGGCTTTATTTCGTTGATGGAATCCATTTATTAGCTGTTTCAACAATCGTTGTTGTAAAAAAGAATTGTTTTGGATACGTAATTCTGGATAGCCTTCAATGGCTTGATTTTGCTTTTCAAATGCTAGTTTTGCATGATATGCTTCACGATCTAAAATAAATAGATAATCTGTTTGAAATGCTTCAAATGTACAGATTTTTTGAATTTTTAACAGATGAAGATAGGTATTGACAAAGTGTTCTACACACATAAGGTTTTTTGTGTGTGAGGCAAAAAGATGTTCTTTAGCTAAAAAGTTAGTAGTAAGTGTATCAGATAAATAAAAGTAATCTGGTGCGCGATCATACATTTCGACAAAATAGTCATAAAGTAAAGCAATTTTTTGCTTTTCTGCTAGAAGATACTCTATTTCTTTGGAATAAAATTCATCAATTTGATGAGTGTGTTTAATAACTTGAACAAATAATTTCATATAGTGTTGAATGAATTCTGTTCGTTCGATTGGTTCACCAAAGGGTTGAAGTATGGACATCATTCTTTCTCCTTTCACTCAAGGGAAAAAATCCCTTGAGAATGAATACATTTATTTAGTAAAAAAATATTTTGACTGCTTCGATGGTGCTTTTTCCAGTTTGTTTTGCGATAAGTTTAGGTAAAATCTGTTGTAACCATTGTTGGTCAGATACCTGATCGAAGAAGTAGCCGATTGTTGTTAAAATGAGTGTATCTGTTGTATGTTCAACTAAACGTACAGATTCAAAAGGACTTAACCCAGCAACATAGTTCAAAATATTTTCATCTGTTTGTTCAAAAGATCCTAAATAGTTATTGGTATTCCGATCGTAAGAATCAACGATAGGAATAGCATTTGTTCTTAGCATTGCAATCTCTCCTTGATTAGAAATACTCAGTTATCATTTTTTACCGATAGATTTAGAAGCAAGAACTCTTAATTTATGCGTTGTTGGTAAATTGTCAGACCGTTCTTCACCTAAGATTTCATATAGAGTTATTGGTTTCATTGTTCTTGCTCCTTTTATTTTTGTAACGTTGACTAAGAGGGAAATACCCTCTTAGTAATAACTGCTTTCATAAACCGGTTGATTATCATAGCGGTAAAATGTATCCCAACTGCGATTACCGTATAATTCATTGGGATATAAGGCTGGATTAATTCGTTTTCTAACAATGCTGTCTTTGGTTCGTGCAAGCGGATAATCGATAAATTCATTTGGTATTGGCATAGTTTCTCCACTCATAGAAGTATAGTTTTTTACAGTTTGCTTTTTGATGGGTCGAAACCATGCTGTTTTTTTGGTTAATTTAATAATTTGCCAAAAAGTAACGTTGGTTTGTTCATAGCCCCAACTACTATAAAAAATGTCTCCTACTTTGTATGGTGTATTTGCTTTCATGATCTATTCCTCCAATAATATTTGATTTGCCTTATTTGATACTTAGCCGAATCAACCAACCATTTTCGGCAGCAAGTTGTCTCCGAGGCGGGTGACCTTTTGGGAGATTTCAATTTCTTTTTGTTTCCATTCACCTCACTTTTTTGTTTTGGTTGGTCATTTTCGTATAGCTAAGCGTTCGTCGGCGTGCTTTTAGGTCACAACGTGTGGTAAGAGAAAACAAGGGAATGCTGTAGGAAAAAGTTTTTTATGAAATGATCAAAAAAGTTTTTCCGCCCCTTGTTTTGTCCTACCATTCGTTGTAAAAGCACTACTGCCGATGATCGCTTAGATTGGGTATACGAAAGCGACCAACGAAAAAAGTATGGGAATAAAAAGAAATCGCACTGAAATCTCCCAAAAGGTCAAGATGGTTTTAATAAGAAATTCCTTTTAATACATTTGTTATTTTGATAATGTGGTGGTATAAAATAGATCAAATAGTTAAAAGAGGTGTTTGTATGAAGAAAAAAGGCATTCCTTATTCTCCGAAACCTAGAAATGCTTTTGAAAGGGGGTTATTTAAATATTTTGAAGGCGAAAGAGATCAGGAAGAAAAAGAGAAGAATCAAAAAAAGAAGTCTAGTCAAGAAAAAGAAAATATAGAAAAATAGTAGGTGAAAAAATAGAGAAGTATGAAAAAAAGTTTAATAGTATTGATTGTTGGATTAAGTATATTTGGAAGTGTTTTATTTATTGGAAACTCGTTGTTTTCTAACAAAGATGTTACGGAACAATCCCCTGCTAGCACAACGGAAGAGGTATCTCCAGAGCTATTATTAGAGACGGATGTTCTTGATACAAAGAAACCTGAGACAATTCCTTCGGAAAACGAGCTCTATCAAGGAGATCTTTCATTTGAATATGCGGATCCGGAAAAGCCGTATGTGCTAACGATTCGGTTTATAGATAAAGCGAATCATGAATATGTAGGGCCTGATAAAAAGCCATTGAAAAGAGAGAAAGAATTGATTCTAGGAAAAGCTAAAGGTGTCGTACACGTAGTTGTAAAAGCCAATAGATCGATGTTAACCCATATTCAGAAGTTAAAAGATATCCAAGTGTCCATGACATTAAATGAGAGAAATGAGAAAACGGAATGACGGAAATCAGACATGTTTTGGGAATATCTGTTCTACTTTTATCGGTTTATTTATTTTGTTCCATCTTTATAGTTGCTTGATCATATTACAAAAATGAAAGGTCATTTTTTTCTTCCCTGTTATTTATCATCATTAAAAATGATGATATTATTTCTTTAAACACCTATTTAAATTTGTTTCTACAATTTTCGTGTGATAATGATTGTTATTTTAATTAGGTGTAAATGAAGAAAGGAAGAAAAATATGTTGAAAAAAGTGTTACGATTTGGGGTATGTATAAGTATATGGTTGGTAACATCTTCCACTTGTGTGCCAAGTATGATTGCAGTGGCCGATTCGGTGGCGATACAAGAAACGATCGCATCTGATAGTGAGGGGGAAGAGAAGCTTACAGAACGCTCGGACGATGCATCTGATGGACAAACTGAAAAGGTTGAAGTACAGAAAACAGAAACTACTCAAACGACGGTATCGAGCAGTTCAGATGAATTAAGTGATCTTACCCAGTCCAGCGAAGAAACTGCGCCAGAAGAAGTCGATGAGTCTACCGAAGAGTCTTCGGATCCTCAGGAACAAACGATTTCTCATGAAGAAGAAACGAAGGAAGCAGTTGATTCATCAACGATTGATTTTGAAGGAACACGATCTTCTGAATCATTCGGTAAACATATCTCTCCAAGTATTGATAAACCTAACGAAAAAATAGCCGAACCAGTCTCTTCAAATGAAGGAGCAGTTGTTTCACGGCGAAGCCGCCGAGATCTTTCTGCGGTTTCTTCAAATCAGCCAGAAGAGGAATCGGTGGTCGCGTTTGATGAAAAAGCCTTTGATGCTGCAATCGATCAATACATTGATCATGCGACAGAAGAGGAATTAGGTTTGGTCATAGAATCAAGCAATGAAAAAGAAATGACCGATGCTTTAGAATATCTTTTGTTAAATCAATTGGATGAGTCTTTTGGTGTGGAAGAACTTGATGAGCTGAAGAAGTTTCTCACTGCGGATGAGATTGAACGACTAGAAAATGAAACGTCGCTAGAGACATTTGAACAACTGCTTACGCAGTACTATAATGAACGAGAGAAAAAACTGGAAGAAGGAACGGCATTTAGTGCCTTCTTTCTGGCAAGTACCGATGAGGAAATCGATCGGATGTTAGAGGCAAAAGATGAACAAGCATTGGAACAAGTGATTTCTGAAATCAGTGCTTCTCGAAATCGTCAAGCAAGCGGATCACGAAAAAAACGTGCGTTACCTCTAGCCATTCCATTGCTTGTCAAAGGAGCGATGTTGGTAATCGGGGCAGGGGTAGCTGCTTATTCAAGCCATCAGTTCTATAAGACGATGGAAGCACAACGTGCGGAAAAGAAACGAATGGTCGAACGCTGGCGTTACCATGAACAACAAGCACAAAAGCGGCATCAAGCCGCACAACAAGCCCGCGCCAAAGCCGTTGCCCGTGCCAAATTACAAGCAGCAGCCCGTGCAAAAGCGCAAGCCACACAACGAGCTCGTGCCCAAGCCGCAGCAAAAGCGAGAAAACAAGCACAAAATTGGGCTAAACAACAAGCCGCCGCTCGAGCTCGTGCACAGGCGGCCGCAAGTGCACGAAGAAAGTCAAATGCGTCCTATGTTCCTCCGGTAACTCGTCCGAAACCAGTAATCAAAGCCCAACCCAAAGTACCTGCAAAACCAGTAGCCAAACCAGTAACGAAACCAACTTCTCCAGCGAAACCGAAGCCAACGACGACCCCCAAAAATACGATGCATCAAGTACGTGCAGGAGAATCTGTTTGGTCTATTTCGCATAAGTATGGCATCAGTATGAATGACTTCATCAAATGGAACAAAATCAAAAATAATCTGATCCATCCTGGCCAGCAAGTCATCGTCAAACAACCAGCAAGTACATCAAAGCCAGTGTCCAAACCTGCGACAAAATCAAGTACGCCAGCCACTTACAAAGTAAAAGCAGGGGATTCGGTTTGGGGGATCTGTGAGAAGTATGGGTTATCCGTTTCAAAATTTGTCCAATGGAATAAGATCAAAAATAATACCATTCATCCAGGACAAGTGATGCATTTACAAGAACCGAAACCGGCATCAAAACCAGCACCAAAAACTTCTCCTACGACTAATACGACGTATACGGTAAAAGCAGGAGATTCGGTCTGGTTGATCGCTAATATGCATGGGATCAGTATGAATGATCTGGTGAAGTGGAATAAGATCAAGAATAATACGATCCATCCGGGCCAAAAGTTGACAGTCAAACAGCCTGTTTCATCAGGGAAAACAACGACAAAAGTACCCGCCTCTACAAATCCAGTCACCCACAAAGTCTCTTATGGTGAATCTTTATGGCTGATTAGTAGTAAATATGGTGTGACCGTCGATGAATTACGCAAACAGAATGGCATCAAAGGTGATTTGATTCACCCCGGCCAAGTATTAGTCGTCAAAAAAGGTATGACCACGAGTCATTCAACTCCTGTAGGAAAAAGCGGAACCAGCTATACCGTAAAAGCAGGGGATTCTGTTTGGTTGATCGCTAATCGATACGGCGTGAGCATGGATGATCTAGTGAAATGGAACAAGATCAAAAATTATACGATCCATCCGGGTCAAGTCTTAACGATCCAAACAATTGTTTCTACACCAGCAAAACCTGCGATTACGACAACACCAAAAGTAGAATCCAAACCAGCGATTACCACGACACCAAAAGTGGAATCCAAACCTGGAGTGACTACCACACCAAAAGTGGACGAGAAACCAGTAATTACAACATTACCGAAAGTAAAAGAACAACCTGTGGTCACAACCGTTCCTAAGACTGAATCAGAAGTATTGGTTGAGAAAGCCAGTGGGTCTACAGGTACAGTCTGGGATGATATTAAAGGTACACAACCTCCAAGAGAAGGAACTACTATTCCTAAATCGTTTGAAATAATTGTTAATGGGGAAAAGTTGTGGGTAAATCCAAATGGAACCAAGCACATGGTAGAATATTCAACTCGAAATCTATCTCATGGACAAAAACTTACCGAACAACAATTGTTAAGGAGTTTTCAAGGTGCTGTAGAACAAGCTACTTCTACAGGGATAAAATTTGAAACTAAAATAATAATAGATAATTGGGAATTAATATTTAGTCCAGCTAGAGAAGCAGGACAATTACCAGTTATTAAACATGCTGTATATCTACCATAACTATGAAAGGAGCAAATTATGAAAATTAAAAGTTATGAGGATAAATTAGTCAAAGATGATATAGAAGTTGACTATTATGTCCCAATCACAGTATCATTTCCAGAAAATGATGATAAGTATAACCTAGGAGAATTTTATTATTATAGATTCGTTAATGAATATGAATCATTTGTTGAGATTAAAATCAATTCTGTTACACAGAAAATTGTAGAAGTAGTATTCACATCCATCAATGATATTGAAGATTCCAATTTATTTATTGGAGAGTATGCAGAAAAAAATCCAGTGATCCAAACAGATATTTTTGATGAAAATTCGATTATAACTAAAGAATCTGGGTTTAAAATATCTAGAGAACACAAAAAATTATGTTTTAAATTAGATAAAGAAAAGATGGATTCTGTTGTAAAGATGTCTAATCATGTATCTTTATTTCTAAATGAAGACAGTGAGATTATTGGTTTAGAGTTTTCTAGCTTTTCAGATAATGAATGGGCAGAACTCAATGAAAGTATAAAATCTACCACTTGATTTAATTTTAAATGAGAAGAAGATAGGATTTTCAACAGCTATTTTGCTAGATTCTGAGGATGAAACAAAAGAATTTTGAAAGAACAAATTCAAATGCTAAAATAAACGGTGGGCATGTTATGCTGAAAAGGTTCGAGGGATAATCCAAGGTACTAGGTATTTTGTGAGTTCCTCGGGCACTATCAAAAGCACATGCCCAATAAAGAAAGTCAATAGCAATATTAGGAGAGACTAATGATCTATTGACTTTCTTTATAGTGTTTTACGGATCAGAAGAATCATTTTTCTCATTGCCTTCCGCTCCTTTTAGAAATTGTTTTATAACAAGTACCTTCACAACTTCTATTTAGTCATTTGTCATATTAATTTTCTCTTTTCCAGATTCAAAAATAGTGTTCATATTTACTATTAGTGACCTTTGCTTCTTCAGTTGAAAATTTTATATCCACTTTAGAGGCATGTAAAAGGTTAATTTGAGAATTTCCAGAAGATAATCTACTATAAAACCAACGTCCAAACCAGTGGCAAAACCAAGTACGCCAGCTACGTACAAAGTAAAAGCAGGAGACTCAGTTTGGGGGATTTGTGAGAAGTATGGGTTATCCATTTCAAAATTTGTCCAATGGAATAAGATCAAGAATAATACGATCCATCCTGGCCAAAAGTTGACAGTCAAACAGCCTGTTTCATCAGGGAAACCAACGACAAAAGTACCCGCTTCTACAAATCCAGTCACCCACAAAGTCTCTTATGGTGAATCTTTATGGCTGATTAGTAGTAAATATGGTGTGACCGTCGATGAATTACGCAAACAGAATGGCATCAAAGGTGATTTGATTCACCCCGGCCAAGTATTAGTCGTCAAAAAAGGTATGACCACGAGTCATTCAACTCCTGTAGGAAAAAGCGGAACCAGCTATACCGTAAAAGCAGGGGATTCTGTTTGGTTGATCGCTAATCGATACGGCGTGAGCATGGATGATCTAGTGAAATGGAACAAGATCAAAAATTATACGATCCATCCGGGTCAAGTCTTAACGATCCAAACAATTGTTTCTACACCAGCAAAACCTGCGATTACGACAACACCAAAAGTAGAATCCAAACCAGCGATTACCACGACACCAAAAGTGGAATCCAAACCTGGAGTGACTACCACACCAAAAGTGGACGAGAAACCAGTAATTACAACATTACCGAAAGTAAAAGAACAACCTGTGGTCACAACCGTTCCTAAGACTGAATCAGAAGTATTGGTTGAGAAAGCCAGTGGGGATGGAAGTAGATTGGATATTAATATTAAAAATTTTGAAATCAAGAATAAACATTTGAATAGTTCAACTGCTAAACGGGCTAGAAAGTTTAATGTTTCTTCAGCCGAAGAAGCTAATAAAATAGTTCAAGACGCATTAAAAAATGGAAAACTTGTAGAAGCTATACCAAATGGAGTAGGGAGCCAAGGACAAAATTCTTTTTCTAGTATTATTGATACAGGGAAAGTTATTGGAACCAAAGGGGAAACACATATAAAAATAGTTTATGATGAATTAAAAAATGTGTGAACTACCTATCCTGTCCCAAAACCTTAAATAGGAGGTAAGCAAAGTGATTGATAAACAAATAACGAATATTTTGCAATCGTATAAAAAACAACAAATATTTAAAATAGAGGACTTTTTACTTTCAGAAATTGATGAAGATAATTTACAAGAAACAATAGATTTTGTAGTTTCTGATGATGTTAGTAAGAAAATTAACTTTAGTGATGAATTATATGATGGGAACGAGTACGAAGGTGTATTTTTAGAAGGTAATCAATATTTACTATCTAGCTCAGAAGGAAAAGTAATGATAATTGATATGTTAAGTGAGGCTCATGGTGTTAATATAAAAGATACTCGAGTTCAATTTGATGAAGAAAAATTTATCAAACTAATCACGAACAAAAAAGAAATTCTTAATTGGATTAAAAATTATAAAGTGGATAAATAAAATAAAAAAGGCACTTTACTATTCGATTGGCGTCGAATAGCAAAGCCTTGAATAGTAAGCATACACTCACTAATCAAGTTGCTAATAAAAAGTTATCTATGTATAGAATAGTATAAGCTGAAGTTGAAAAAGAAACGATTTAGTTGTATCGTTTCTTTTTCTATTTTATCGCTTAATTTTAATAGTTAATTATTTGAATGATATATAAATTTTAATCAAAGAAAGACAATTTATTGTTGAAATAGTTGTTGAAGCTTTCGAGGCGTTCTTGAGGTACAGTTGAAAGCTTTATATCCACTTTAGAGGTATACAAAAGTTTAATATGAGAATTCTCAGAAGATAATCTACTATAAAACAGTAGATAAGTCAGCGCCCAAAACTAACCATTCGTTGTAAAAGCACCGTCGTCGATGATCGCTTAGATTGGCTATACGAAAGTGAGCAACAAAAAAAGTTTGGGAATAAAAAGAAAGCGTACTGTAATCTTCCAAAAGGTTAAGATGATTTTGATAAAAAAATTTAATATATTTGTTATTTTTATAATGTGATGATATAAAATGGATCGAACAGTTGAATGAGGTGTTTATATGAAAAAAAGTCACTCCTTATCGTCCAAAACCTAAAAACGTTTTTGAAAGAGGGAGCTTAAATATTTTGAAGGAGAAAAGGGGCAAGAGTTAAAAGAGAAGAATCAAAAAAGAAGTCCAAGAAAGAAAAAATGTGAGTATATTTTTTAGAAAGAAAGGAATTGTTGCGAAACTAGACCGTAAAGATTTATAAGTAATCAGTAACCCATACTTTTTATATTTAAAGAGGTTATTTTTCTGTAAATCGTTGTAAAAAATATCTGAGTTGTAGTATTTTCTTCACAAACATTCATATAATAATAGTTTTATTTAATAAATACATTGTTTTTAAACTAATTTCTATATGTGTTTTGTTGAACTAACCCTTGACATAAAATTTAAAAGGATTTATAGTTGTTACCGTAGTAGCTACTAAAAGATAAAGTGAGGATTAATCAATGGAAACGATTATTCAAATCATGAAAAAATATGATTTTTCAGAGATGGAAACAAGAGTGTATACCACACTATTGGAAAAAGGCAATCTTACAGGATATGAAGTAAGTAAAGTCTCAGGTGTGCCACGCTCGAAAGTATATAACATTTTGGAAAAACTATTAAAAAAGAATTTGATTGTCGTCAATAAATCAGAACCTAAACTTTATCATGCCATCTCGGCAAATGAGTTTTTAGAGAAATTAGAAAAAAGTGTTAAAAATGATCTCTCTTTTCTTACTCAAAATCTAGGGATGATCAAAGAAAAAGATGAAGAAGAAATGCTGTGGAAAGTTGATGGCATCGAGTATGTTCTGGATAAAGCAGAGCATTTGGTGAAAAATGCAAAAGAAAGTTTGCTCATCCAAGTTTGGCATGAGAACCTCACGGATTCACTGCTAAAGACATTGCAGCAGGCTGAAAAAAGAGTCGATAAATTTGTACTGATTTTATTCAGTTCTAGCCATGAATATGATCTTCCCTTAGAAAAGTATTACATTCATGGTTTTGAAACAGACAAACTCGCTGACTTTGGGGCAAGATGGATAAACATCGTCGCCGATGAGCAAGAAGTCGTGTTTGGCACCATTAACGAAGAACTGCAATCAACCGATGTCACTTGGACAAAAAACCACGCCATGGTCAATCTAGCAAAAGAATATGTCAAACATGATGCATATACACTAAAAGTGATTGCAGAATCTTCTGAAGAACTTAAAGCAAAATATGGTGAGGACTTTGAGGGAATCAGAAAGATTTACTAGTAGGAGGAAATTTTTATGATTCGGAATATTTTGCTGGCACTAATTGTCGCAATCAATCTATATTTTATTATTTACTTTCTAAGAGACCTTTTCAAAAACAAACAAAATTTCAAAGAAGAACCAGGGGATATGCGTCTGTTGCCCTTCACGTCATTTATCACCTTCTTTCTTTCAACATTTGGCGTTTCCGACTTTGCTATCGGAACCGTCCTTTATCCAAAGTTGAAATGGGTCAGCATGAAAAAACTACCCGGAACGTTGAATACCCAATGTGTCGTACCGGTAGCCGTCATGGCATTGTCTTATATCACTGCCATCAACGTAGGGGTCAAGACACTAGCTGTTTGTATTATCTGCCAAATTATCGGTGCATATTTAGGACCAAGATTTGTCGTGAAGTTACCAGAAAAAACGATCAAACTATTTGTCGGCATAGGATTGGTCATTGCTGCATTCTTAATTTTTATGGGACAAATGAATTGGATTCCCTCAAACGGAACAGCCAGTGAATTGTATGGCGGAAAATTAATCTTGGCAGGATTTTTACTCTTTGTCTATGGCGCATTGAACAATATTGGCATTGGTTCTTATGCGCTAACGATGGTAACTGTCTACTTGCTAGGCTTGAATCCAGTTGCAGCCTTTCCTATTATGATGGGGGCTTGTACATTCTCAGTACCGATCGGCAGTGTCCAATTCATTAAATTTGATGAATACAGCAGAAAAATCACACTTTTCACTTCAACCTTCGGTGTATTAGGGGTATTGGTCGCTGTATTCCTAGTCAAATCTTTAGATACCTATGTCTTGAAATGGATCGTAATTTTGGTCTTACTATACAGTGCATACACAATGTTGGGCAGTCAATTAAAAAAAGTTTCAGCAGCTAATTAAGGAGCGATTCAAATGTTATTTCTTAAAAAAGAAGATATTATCAAAAGTTTCTCAATGAGAGAAGCCATCGATGCAGACAAAAAAGCATTGTCATTGTATTCAGCAGGAAAGGCAAGTGTGCCTCTTCGCACCAATATCGATGTGCCAAAAAGCAACGGACAAAGCTTATATATGCCAGCTTATGTAGAAGGTAGCGAAGGTGCGTTAGGTGTCAAAATCGTTTCCGTGTATCCTGAAAACCTCAAGAAAAACTTACCAAGTGTACCAGCCACGATGATCGTCCTTGATCCAGAAACGGGTATGGTATCCGCTTGTTTGGATGGTACCTATTTGACACAATTAAGAACCGGCGCTGTTCAAGGTGCAGCAACAGAACTTCTTGCAAGAGAAGATGCTAAAATCGGCGCACTGATCGGAACCGGCGGACAAGCACAGTCGCAATTAGAAGCGATGTTGACCGTTCGTAAATTAGAAGAAGTTCGGATTTTTGATATTGATTTTGACCGTGCCAGCCGATTTGCTGAAGAAATGATGCAACAGTTTTCTGTAACGATGCGCCCAACAAAAACCAGTCAAGAATGCGTTGAAGGAGCAGATATCATTACAAGTGTGACCACTTCAAAACGTGCGACATTCTCTGCTGAGTGGGTCAAAAAAGGTGCGCACATCAACGGAGTCGGTGCTTACACACCGGAAATGTGTGAAATTCCACGAGAAATAATCAAAGCCGCAGATGTTGTTATTTTTGATACCATGGACGGTGTTCTAAAAGAAGCTGGGGACTTCATTTCACCGCTGCAAGATGGGTATATTCAAAGAGACAGTTATCATGGGGAACTAGGCCAACTGATTAATGAAGAATTGATCGGTCGGACAAGTGGAGAACAAATCACAATTTTCAAAACAGTTGGTTCGGCTGTATTAGATGTGGTAGTTGCGACAGAAATCGTTAATAAAGCTAAAGAAAATAATTTGGGAAAATTGATTTATTAAATAAAAAGACCGGAAGTAAACCTTTAATTAGTACATTTATAAAAAGAGAACAAAAAAGACTGTAATCAAAATGCGATTACAGCTTTTTTTTGTTTTATTTGGGAGGAGATAGATCGTGTTTATGACTGTATCGGATCATTTAAAGGTACTTGGTTTTATCCCTTTATCTAGTAGAGGGAAGTATCAATTGTATTTGTTAGATTTACCACCCTAGCTTTTCACTGGTGATTGAAGGAACATACGATAAAAAAAGTGGTAAGTATTTTTATGATTTTTATTCTATGAAACTTGATCCTAAAACAAAGAAAAGTACGCAGCACCGGATTTATTGTACGCATGTTCCTGTAAAAGTAATGTATCGTCGTGTGAGAAATTATTTATACTTCTTACGTAAAAAACAGCAATCAAGGAACAGAAAAAATGCATAATGAGGAATATCAAGTGAAATTTTTATTAGTTTTGCTCTGTGGTATTGTGTATTGTCATTAGTTCAATGAGTATTAACAGGGAGGAAAAAGCAAATGAATTTTTTTCAAAATGTGTTTACCGATTTTGTTGGGGATTTTAAGTATTTGATTATGTTGGCGATGCTTGGTGGTGCGGCATATATTGCCTTTGAACGGAAAGCAAGCAAAGCCATTCCATTGATTCTTGTGCTAGCAGTAGCTGTTTGGTTAGTTGGAGATACGTCTGGCGTATTCAATTGGATTTTGGATCGTATGCGGTCATGGGGGCGATAAAATGAGTGAAATACGCAATTGGACAAAGATTTGGTATATAGAGCGAGTGTTTTATAAATTGTGGGATGGGGTCGCGTTACCTCGTCCTGTAACACAAACATTTGCGATATGGTTTGGGATTGGCTTTTTTGGGGGGATTTTTCGAATTTTTCCATTTGTTATGGAACATACGATTACTCGACAATTTTTTTGTCCGTGGTTATTTGCTTTTTTAATGACACGAAAACAATTTCAAGGAAGGAAGCCTTATAATTATTTGGCTTCTTTTCTTTTATTTCAGTGTCGTTCAAAAGAATCCTTTCATGGCCAATGGGTAAAGCCAATAGAAAAAAAAGAAATCAAACGAGGAATTCGTTGTGTAGTACGTTATGGAGGTGAAAAGGATGCGACTACCAAAACTAGTGCCTAAGATTCCTTTTTATTATTTAGAAGACAATTTAGTTTTTGGAGAAGAAGATCGTGTGTACGCTTATTATGAATTCCCAATGTATTCATATAGCTTCGTGGGAGAAGATCAGGCGTATCAACTCCAACAAGCAATCATGCGTCTAATTCGTCAAAGTCATTCTTCGCATGTTCGGTTCTTTTTTTGTACAAACGAAGAAAAAATTGAAAAAACGATTAAATCCTCAAAAGAATTGGTGCGTTCTAAAGGGGAATTAAAAACGATTGCCTACCAACATTTAGAAGGTGTTCAGCACATTTTAGAAGAGCTACATGGAAAATATATTCAAAATGTTTGCTGGTATGTTGGGATTGAGCTGGTATTAGAAGAAATTGCTCCCAAAGAAGCTCATTGGTTAAAAGAATTTCGTATTGCCGCAAAAGATTTTTTTCACCGATCCAATGCCCGTTTGTTTGGAGACTTTGAAACCATCCCAAATGAAAAAATTCAACGATATAAGCGATTGGAGAATTTATTGTATAACCGGATTAGTAAATACTTTCGGTTACGAAAAACAACACCAGAAGACATGGTGTTTTTAGTGGAACATTTAGAAGGAAAAAAAGAACAATCCTTAGATGAAGTGATGTATCGACCAAATAGCTTTAAAGAAGAAACGAATACGTATACGTATCACTATGATGTATTGAATTTGGCCAGTGCAGGAATCACAGAAAAGAAAAATTATCTAATTTTAGAACAAGGGACAGAAAAAGAATATATCACGTATTTATCTCTTTCACGTATGACCCGTGATTTGGTATTTCCATTTCAATCAGAGATTTATTATTTTTTACAATCGGAATTGGATTTTCCAATCGATTCTTGGTTAGATGTGAATCTTTTAGATAATCGTTTGGCCTTGGCGAAAGTACGTGGCAAAAAGAGTGATTTATCTGATATTTATGAAAGTGGTATGTCGGTTGGAAAAGATGTAGGAAACAATGTACGCGAAGCTTACCAATCAGCCAATGAGTTGGAACAAAAATTAGAAGATACGCGAGAAGATTTGTATGTATTATCACTAAACGTTCGCGTGTCAGGGAAGACCTATGATGAAATGTTAAAACGTGTGAGTGATGTTCGCAATTTTTTTGATGTCTATTCTATGTATTTAGAAGTACCGTGCAATGTACAGCTGCTTTTACATTTTGGAAGTTATCCAGCAGGAAGGCGAGTGATTGAGGATTATCGTCAATATGTAGGCGCAGAATTTATTGCTAGTCTTGGCATTGGTGCGACACAACAACTAGGAGATGGCTGTGGTATTCCGATTGGATTTAATGCAGAAACAGGAATCCCAGTGTTTATTAAACCATGGTTAGCGGCACAAGGAATAAAAGGAACGGTTACCAATACTCTTGCCAAAGCATTAATTGGTTCGCTAGGTGGTGGGAAATCATTAACTGAGAATCTCTTGTTATTTTGGTCGGTGTTGTTTGGCGCCTTGGCTTTTTGTATCGATCCAAAATCGGAACGTTCAAATTGGTCCGAAGATTTGCCATATTTTGCCCCCTACTTAAAAACAGTTAATATTACCAGTGAGAAAGAAAATATTGGTTTACTTGATCCATTTCAATTGATGAGAAGAAAAAAAGATCAAGAAAGTTTAGCATTGGATGTGCTCACCTATATCACGGGTGTAAGTATTCGGGACGAAGACCGGTTTCCTTTGTTACAACGGGCAGTTAAAACTGTTTCTGATTTTGAGGGAACAAAAGGATTACTTCTAGTAATTCAGGAATTATATGCACAAGAAGCAGCGACCGCACAACGCCTGGCAAAGCATATTGAAAGCTTCAAAGAACTATCTATTGCAGGCCTATTATTTGGAGATGGCACGAACCAACAAGGGTTAAATTTGGATGCCAAATGTAATCTCGCACTGGTTCAGGATTTAACGTTACCAGATAGTGAAACTGTACCTGAGGACTATAACTCTTCTGAAATTTTAAGTATTGCGATTATGATGAGTTTGGCTACGTATGCGCTAGATTTTATTAAACAAAATCGAAAAATTTATAAAGCGGTTGGCTTAGATGAAAGTTGGGCGTGGTTGAATGTTGCGCAAGGAAAAATTTTAGGAGATAAATTGGTTCGTGAAGGAAGATCTCGCAATGCAGGGATTGATTTTTCAACACAAAACACAGATGATTTAGGTGATGAAAAGATGAGAAGTAAAATTGGGTTGAAATTCATTTTTCGTTCGAATGATCGCGAAGAAATTACCAAAGCATTAAGCTTTTGTGAAATATCTGTCACAGAAGAAAATATCCAGCGTGTAAAAAATCTAGAAAACGGTGAATGTCTGTTTTGTGACATCCATGGTAATATTGGCATTTTGTATGTGTATTATTGGTTTGAAGATTTATTCCATGCATTTGATACACGACCGCCAATGGAAGAAACCTACGAAGAGGAAGAATATAAAGACGAGATATTAGAAAAACTGGTTGAAGAAATTGAGGTGAATTAGATGAAACAGTGGTATTCAAAGGTTTCATTTTTAATTACTCGCCGGAAACTGGTTTTCATAAGTCTAGTCATAATGATGGGTGTTTTTTTCTTTCACCCATCATTAGTAGAAGCAGCTGGTTGGATAAAAGAAACCCTAGGCGGCAAAAATGCCGTATATGATTTTGAAACATATCCTTTAGATAATTATAATTTAGATTTTTTTGTGGATACGTCGTGGAATTGGTTGCCGTGGAAATGGGGTGAAGGAATTTCTAATACAGTTATTTATGGGATATTTGCCGTTACCAATATTTTATGGATGTTAAATGTCTACCTGTGTTACTTTTTAGGGTTTCTTGTCCAAGAAGCCTTTGAATTAGATTTTCTTTCAGAGTTGATTGGTTCGTTAAGTCATACAATTCAGAATATTGCTGGAATGAACCGTACAGGGACATTGAGTCATGGATTAGTCCCTTTCTTTGGTGGATTGTTAATTACTTTAGCAGGTTGTTCAGTAGTTTATCAAGGGATAGTGAAACAACACCCTACGCAAGCTATTCAACAAGCGGTGACATTTTTGTTTACTTTTATTTGTTGCGGCGTTTTCTTTATGAATACAAACACATATTTAGAGAAAGCTAATGGGGTACAAAAAGAAATCAATAGTGAAATGTTAACCATTGCCAAAAATCTGTTACCTGAACAAAAAGAAAAACCAGATGCAATTAAGGCCATTCGTGAGAATTTATTTGCCATTCAAATTAAGCAACCCTGGCTAGTGATGCAATTTGGGGATAGTGATATAAAAACGGTTGGTGAAGAACGTATAATCAATTTATTAAAAGAATCACCTTATGATGAAGGAGAACAGCGAAATAAGCTTGTTGAAGAAGAAGTAACCAAACAAAAAAATGGCCATCTTTCGGTACAAAAAGTGTATTTGCGTTTTGGTATGGTATTTTTAACGCTCATCGTCAACATTGTCATTAGTATGAGTGTTTTGGTATTAATCGTTATCTTAATTGCGTCGCAAGTATTATTCTTGTTATTTATAGGATTCTTACCTGTAGCGATGATTTTCTCGTTATTTCCAAATTCAGGATCGTTATTAGGTAATGCCTTACAGAAAGTCTTTCAATTATTGTTTACAAAAATGGGTATTTTACTCATTTTAACCATTACTTTTTCTATTAGTCATGAGTTAAACCACTTATCCAAGGACAAAGGAATGATTTGGACCAGTTTCTTACAGGTGACGTTATGGTTATCTGTCTCGACACGTGTCAATGAATTATTAGGTTGGATGAAAATTGGTGGCGTACAAACACGAGCTGGGGATCGAACTGGACGTTTCTTACGTGGCATGATGTTAGGTACAATGGGTCAAAAAATGATACGAGGAATTGGTGAAAATTTTGTTGGGGGTACTGCCGGAGGTGTAGCTGGCCAAATGATTTCCAAATCTATGAGTGGTCAACGAAGTATAGCTTCTACACCTCTTATAGAGCGAGTAGGAAAAAAAGTTTCAGCTATGACAGAATTACCGGCAACGATTGAAAGTAGGGCAGAACAATGGAAGCGGACAATTCAGTATGTCCCAACCAATGCCCAATACAAAGCACAAAAAATGAAATACGATTATTTCTCTGGGCGAATGAATGAGTCGGAACGACAAACACGAGCGCGTAACCTTGCGAATGAGCGACAGAAGAATTTTTATGAAGCACGAAAAGATGCATTGCAATTAGAGCAACAAGAGAGAAAACAACGAGCGATGCGTTCAATGGCGCATCAAACAGGAAAAACACAAGTGACTTCTGGTAAATTACAAACACGGAAAAGTGCAATGATTGGTCGAACAGAACAATTTCCTACGATAGAAAAAAGAAGTAACATTTCAAATATAGCTAAAAATAAGAAATTGTCGAAGCAGGAACATCCGATTCATGAACGAAGTACGAATCGAAAGATTGAAACTCCGGTTCGTTGGACTTCGACTTCTCGTCAAAACGCGAGAAAAGGTAGAACTAAAAAAGAATAAGGAGGAGGGCTATGTTTCCTCGGAAGAAAAAACTGTCTATTCTCTCTGAACAAGAAACAAGACTAAAAGGAAAGAAAGACAAGAAAAAAGAAAGCTATAAGGGAGCGCGAAAAAGGCGCTTCCTTTTTTTTGTAGGCTGGAGCTTTTTGGTTTTTAGTGTTTGTTTTGGAGTTTATAATAATTTAACTTCTCAAGATACGCATACAATCCATGAAACAAAAGTCATTGATAAACAATTAAAAGATATGACTGGAATAGAAAGTTATGTGAAAAATTTTGCATTTTTGTATTTTACAGTGAGTCTTGAAAGCGACCAACAAATAAATCGATCAAAAGCAGTAGAAAGTTATTTAGCTGATGGGCTGCAAATGGATAATGAAATAGATAAAGACATAGAAACGAATGTAAAAGTTAAAAATGTCTCGATTTGGGCAATAGAGGAACATGAATCAAAAAAACATACATTTGTGGTTATGTTTCATGTCTTATTAGAGATAGAAAAAGAATTCAAAGAGCGTGTGTATAAGGTGGAGGTATATCGAAACGAATTATCATATGCCATAGTGAAATTGCCTATTGTAGCGAGTAATGTTAAAAAAGCAACGATTAAAGTAGACACTCGGTTCGAAACAACGAGCATTTCTCGAAAAGAACAGGAAGAATTAGAGAAATTCTTATATACCTTCTTTCGTATTTATCCTAAAGCAAACGCAGAAGAATTAAAATATTATGGGACAACTCTTTTACCAATTCAACAGCCTTTAGCCTTTGAAGAACTATCGAATTTGCAAGTCGCAAAAAAAGAGGGTAGATATGAGATTCATTGTAATATTTTGTATCAAGATCAAGAAACGCACCTTTGGTTTACCATGTACTATGAAATGTCTATGAAACAATTAGAGAATGGGAACTTTCGAATTGAGGCGATTCACTAGTGAAAAAGATTTTTTTATTTAGTGGCATCTGTATGATGAGTTGTCTGTTTTTATTATTTGCGATAATTAGCATGTCTAGTGGTGAATCGAAGCACATGGATTCAGCAGTTGGTGTTACTCATACGGGAGAATATATCGAAACCTTACCTATTTTTTCAGAGATCAAAGGGCGTGGTCCGATAACAGATGAACATGCCCAAGCAGCAGTTGGTGCAGCTGTAAAGTATCAGTTATTACCGAGTGTGATTCTTTCTCAATTAGGATATGAATCAGCTTATGGGCAGTCACAATCTGGAAGAAACGATACGAACTTTTTTGGGATTACGTGGTTTCCTGGTTGTCCCTATCCACAAGGTTCTGCACGTGGGATTGGTGGCTCTGAAGGTGGTTTCTATATGAAGTTTCCGAACCTGAATGCTTGTTATGACTATTATGGATTTATGGTGGCGAGTCAAAGCAACTTTAATCAATGTGTGGGCAATAAAGATCCTGGAAGTTGTTTATTGATTCTAGGTCGTGGAGGTTATGCGGCGGCAGGTATCACCGAAGGCAGTTCGTATTATCAAGGCGCAATAAGTATCATAAAGTCCTATAACTTAACGGAATATGATGCCTTTGCGATCAAGCATTGGAATAGCCTACCAATCAAAAAAACTTCGCTTATTGCAGGAAAAAGTAAAGGCAATGCGAAGGTTTTGGATCGGATCATTGGACGACCCGTAAATAATGGGGAATGTTATGGTGGTACGGCATGGTATGTATCTCAACTAGGTGGCCCACAGTTAATGGGTTCTGGACACATGTTTGCGATGTTAATAGGGGAAGATTATAACTGGGCAACCTATGGTTGGCAAGTGATCATGAATCCAAAGCCCAGTGACTTACAAGCAGGAGATGTGGTCAATTGGCAAGCAGGTGGTGCATTCTCTCCTGGAATCTATGGCCACACGGGTATCATAACAGATGTCTCAAATAGTGGACAAAGTTTCTCCACCGTAGAACAGAACGCCGAGCAGGGGCGAATTATGGCACGGTATCAACGCGGCTATAACCAAGCGAAAATTCGAAGTCTGGTTCGGAAAGTGAAATAAAAGAATTCTTTCGATGAAAATTTTTAGTAGAAAAGGGAGAAGGATCGATTGTGAAAAAGTATTATTTTTTCTTTCTAAGTTGTTTTTGTTTGTTTGGACTTACTAGTTGTGGGTGGATTTTTTCTGAAGAAAAAACAGAAGTTTCCTTAATATCAAAAGAAAAGATGATACAAGCAGAAAGTTCAAGTAAAGAAAGCAAAAGAAATCAGGAAGACAAAACAGAATGCAATATTTCTGAAGAAATCCAATATTTGTTAAAGAATTTTGGAAGAAAATGGGTGAATTACACGGATATATACGAACGAAATCAATCTGTAAAAAACTATTTAACCGATCGTTGTATAAAAGAAAATGGGATTGACAACGATCCACATATACAATATAAAACAATTGGCCGTATTCATACTATCACACAAGATGTAATCCAATCGGATCAATATTTATTATTTGGAGAAGAAACAACAAATGAGATAACTCGGTTTGTGTTACTTCAAATCAAGGTGGATCAAGAAGTGCAGAAGATTGATAAAATCAAGATTTATTATGTAAGAAGTGCATATTAAAATAAAAAAGGAATTGTGGAAATTGTTTGTAATTAAATCGAACAGTGATTATTTATTTTAAATTGAAAACAGAGATAGGATGAATACTTATTCTATCTCTGTTTTCTTTTGGACTAATCTAGATATTTTTTCGTTTTAAATTTAATTTAATACCCACTGCAATAGAAGCTAATAAAATAACTAATCCAGCTAAAACTCCTGATGATTCTTTTTCACCAGTTTGGGGAAGAGTATTATTTGACTTTGAATTAGTATTTGAAACATTCTTCTCTGATATTAAAATTTTAGAGTTAGTGTTTTTTAAAGACACTGGTTTATCAGGCTCAGGGTTCTCAGGCGTTACTGGAGTTTCTGGATCTGGAGTTTCTGGATCTGGAGTCTCAGGCGTTACCGGAGTTTCTGGATCTGGAGTCTCTGGCGTTACCGGAGTTTCTGGATCTGGAGTCTCTGGTGTTACTGGAGTTTCTGGATCTGGAGTCTCAGGCGTTACCGGAGTTTCTGGATCTG